>OGKH01000015.1_pt1 | contig 187414 bp, 183 predicted proteins | sample 1572421 | NCBI WGS metagenome assembly OGKH01 (sample SAMEA2582084, study PRJEB24529) | metagenome | biome: Human gut stool | place: China | collected 2011
GTGATTTTGAGGGCCTTTTTATCTGTAATGTCACACTATAGTGTGTTTACATAAAAGTAGTTAAAATTTCCGTAAAAATCAAGCAGTAATACAATAGAAATTATAGATATCATATTAATTAGGTATTAGACGTATTTGTGTTTAATACCTAATTTTTTATGGAGAATTTTAGCGAAGAAAAATAAGTAATTTCATAAATCATCACAGTTTTTGTTGTAACCGATTTAAAAAAACAACAAATATAATTATTTAGTTCCATAATTATATAAACTATACTATAAATCAAGGAGATGATAATAGTGAATAGAAGGGATTATATTATCTTGAATGAAATTGTAAAGAATCCCACCATAAAAGATAAATACCTAATAGAAAAATTAAATTTAACAAAAAGAAAACTAGATTATAGTGTTGAAAAAATTAATGATTGGTTGGAGTTAAATAATATTCAACCAATTGCTAAGAAAAATGGTAAATATTATTTCGAAAAAGAAGTTTTAAAAATTCTACAAGTAACAGATGAAGAAAATATAATGCTTTTTCATACTTCAAGAGAGAGAATAGAGCTAGTTTTATTGGTTTTATTAACATCAAAAGAAAAAATTTTACTATCTAAAATAGCAGAAGAGTTAAATGTAACAAAAAATACTGTATTAAATAATATAAAAATAGCTCGTGAAGATTTAAAGTCATTGAAATGAACCCCCATAGTTAGAATTTTTGTCCAACTATGGGGGTTCACTTCAATACAGGGAAAATAAGTTGTTTAAAAATTTATATATGTGATAGAGATACTCCACAAGTAATAGTCGTAAGAGTGTTAATGGTTAATTAAAACTTTTATTTAAAAATAGGAAAAGCTGATTGTAATCCTAGAATAGCCATATGAACGCCAATCGTTGCTAAAATTAAGCCCATCATTCTAGTAATAACATTCATTAAATTTTGTCCTAGTTTAGCCACAACTAGCTCGCTGTAAGTAAATAAGAAATAAGTGATTATTGATAATGTTATAAAAGAAATTATAACAATTAAAGGATTGATAGATACTGCTAAATTCATAGTTGTTGCAATTGTTCCAGGGCTAGCTAAAATAGGCATAGCTAATGGTGACACTGCAATATTGATATTATTGTCAATTTTTGGTTCTTTTGATGAAACATTGTGTTGTAAAGAAGAAGTATTACCTTGTAACATGTGATAGCCAATTAGCCCCACTAAGAATCCACCGACAATTCGTAAGGCGGCTAAATTAATTCCAAAAATATTAAGTATAGTTTTCCCGCCTAATGCAAAAATAGAAACGATAATTACGGCAATTGTTAGTGCGTGGAAGGCTATATTCTTAACTGTTTTTAGATTTTGACCACTTGTTAAACTAATAAAGACAGGTAAATTAGCAATGGGATTCATAATTGCAAAAAAAGCCATAAAAGTAACGGTAAATTCATTAATCAATTTCATAAAATCACATCCTAAATATTTTTACTAATATTATATCATGATAAACTCTATCGTTACTAATTTGTTATTTTTAACATAGGTTATATCTTATAGATGACTAAAAATATTGGTATAATATCTGTTCTTAAACATTGTATTGTATAGATAAATATATAAAGTATATGTAAGAAATTTATTTTTTGTACATTTATATACATAAATGTATTAACGAAAAATTATAATGAAGTCATTTTAAACTTTAAATGAGGTAACTAAGCTAAGATAACATTAAAAAATGACACCCAAATTAACTATTTTTGATATTGAGAAAGAATTCACAAATAAATAAAATATAATTGTAAACGATATCAAAGGTGGTAATTAATTATGAAAATAAAAGCAGCAGTAGTAGAAGAAGTGGGAGCACCATTTGAAATTAAAGATAATATTGATCTTCATGAAGTAGGACCAACAGACTTACAAATTCACATGGTAGCATCAGGTATCTGTCATTCCGATGAAGCTATCCGTAAGGGCGATGCCTCGCTAGGTTATCCAGTTATTCTAGGTCATGAAGGTTCAGGAATTGTTGAAAAAGTTGGTAGTGAAGTTAAAAACTTTAAACCAGGTGATCATGTAATTCTTTCTTTCTACTCAGATGGAACATGTGACAATTGCTTAAAAGGTGTACCAACTCAATGTAGAAGTTATGCTAAATATAATTTGTCAGGAACTCGTGCAGATGGTGATGATCATTTTCAAGAAAATGGTAAGCATATTTCTGATATGTTTAATCAGTCATCATTCACAACAACAACAGTGGTAGATCAACGCAATGCTGTAAAGGTTGATAAAAATCTAGACCTACGTAAACTTGGACCATTAGGTTGTGGCTATGTTACAGGTTCTGGAACAGTTTTGAATACACTAAAACCAAAACCAGGTGATACAATTGCAGTATTTGGTACAGGTGCTGTAGGGTTAGCTGCTATGATGGCAGGACGTATTTCTGGATGTATCAAAGTTATCGCTGTAGATATCGTACCTGAAAGATTGGAATTAGCTAAGGAATTAGGAGCAACTCATACTATTAACAGCAAGGAAGAAGATGCAGTTGCTAAGATCAAGGAATTAACCAATGGATATGGTGTAGATTGGACTGTAGATACAACAGGTTTGCCAGCAGTTATTAAGAATGGAGTTGACGCTTTAGCACAAGGTGGTACATGTGCAGCAATTGCGGTAACACCACACTTAATTGAAATCTCTACTTGGAATGATTTATGTGTAGACGACAAGAAGATTGTTGGTGTAAACATGGGTGACTCCATCCCTCAAATTGATATTCCTCGTTTAATTGAATTCTACAAACTAGGATGGTTTGATTTCGACAAGACTGAAAAATTCTATGATTTTGAAGATATCAATCAAGCAAATCAAGATTCTGTTTCTGGTAAGACAATTAAGCCAGTATTAATTATCGATAAAGAATATCAACCAGGTGAATAGAATAAATGAAGTTCAGACTATTAAGAATTATTCCTAATAATCTGAACTTTTTTATATATAGCATAAAAATAAACCTGATTTCGGAATTTACCGAGATCAGGCTTTTTAGATATCATAATGTTTAAGGTGCTTAAATGCATGTATGTCAAACCACTTAATCATAGATCCCTGGAAGAAAAATGAGATAATAGTTCCAATTCCTACAGCCCAAATTGCATGTGAAATAACAGTGGTAATTACAATAATACTTAGTGGAACTAGGAAATGTATTATCTGTGCTTTAGTAGCATCGCCATGCAAGAACATAAATCTAATAGTTTGCATGAAATCATCATTAGGATGCAAAACTATGTTAGCACGCTGATATAATGACGTTGCTAATGATATAAATACAATTCCTAGAATATCTAAAACAATGCGAATTAAAAGTAATTGGAGTTGTAAATTTAATCCTTCTAAACAATTAGTAAAATATTGAACTAAAATGCTAAATGGTGTAATAAATAATAAATCTAATAAAAATTTAGAAATCTTTCGCTTTTTATCTATCAAAGAAACTAGGCAGTTAACGGCCAAACTTTCTAAGAAAATTACCAAACTCAAACTATTAATAGAAAAACAATTATTGATATTAACTGCTGATGCGGTCCAAACGGCGCTCCCAAGATTAGTAGAGATAGTCAAAGCATGACCAGTAGCATTAATAAGTAATGAAAGAACTAAAAACATAAAACGTTTTCTAAAATCTATATACATGATTAGATAAGTCCTTTCAGTGATGATTGAAGGTCATTTTTTCTCTTAGAAGAATCCCTAACTTCAGAAGGTAAACAACCGTACTCTTCTTTAAATTTCTTATAAAAGGAATTTTTATTGTTGATCCCTACTAATTGGCTAATTTCCGAAATTGGAAAATCAGTTGATTTTAGTAAATATCTTGCTTCTTTTAAGCGATGTTGTGTTCGTAGTTGAACGAAATTTTTACCAGTAACATCTTTTATCAAAGAGCTTAAATAATTTTCACTGTAACCGTACTTTTTAGCCAGATCAGGTAAGGTAATATCAATATAATTTTTGGAAATATCTTCAATAATATTTAGTATTATTTTTTGCCGATAATCCTTAATTTGGTTTGTTGGTAAAGGATAGTATCTCATGATTTTTGATAAAAGAATCTTAAGATAAGAGTTAATAATAGGGTAGGCGTAAGGCCTTTGTAAATAATACTCATCAATAATTTGATCCATCGTTTTAGTAATGTCTCTGTTATGTGGGAAAATAAAGTATTTTCTCTTATTCTCGTTTTTTAGAGAAACATTTAAAAAGAACTCAAAAACAGAGCTGTTTTCACTATGCATACTACCTAGAAAATCAAAAGAGATATCCTTATCTCTGAAGAGTAGATTTATCAAAATGTCATCTTCTGATAGTTCATGAATAGAATGAGAACAACCAATATCCATCAAAAGAATATCGCCGGCATTGAGAGTAACAACCTCACCATTAACAATTTGCTTACAAGCTCCGGTAACCATATAGTTAATTTCTAGAAATTCATGGGTATGTCGTGGATAATCAGCAAAACGATTGTGTTTACTAATATATACAGCGTTATGTTTAAACAAACTTTGATTAATTGTTGGAGCTGCATTATGGTAACTTTGATCAATATCGATAGCCGAAATAGGCAAATCTTCAATAAAAGTATGAGTAGCCTTTTGTTCTTTTTCAATCTCTGTATATTCGAATAATGAATTTAATATCTTTCTATCAATCACAGAATCAACCCCTAAATATAAATATGTTAAATTTTGTTATATAAAATCGTAGAAAATGATACTAATATAACTTCTTATGGTCCAAGATTATTTTAATATAGTAGCTTTATTTAATCAATAACAACAAAAAGTAAGTAAAACTCAACATTAAAAAATGATACCATTTTAGAGTGTTAATGACATTTTATTTAGTTTTGAAAACGGTTAATATTGTAAATGTAAACAAGAGAGCGCTATCTTAAATTTATTATTTAGGAGTGAAAAAACATGGCTAGTAACAAAAAATTTGCTACTTGGGCAGTATCATTAACTAACTTTTTAGATTCAAGCTGTATTGTAGCTGGTGCTAGTGGTTTAACTTTATGGACTTCTGCATTAAAACTAGATAATTTTCAAGTTGGACTTTTAGGAGCTTTGAGTGCTAATGCTTTTGGATCAGCGATAGGGGCTTTAATAGGTGGTCATCTTTCAGATAAGTATGGTAGAAAAGTAATTTACACATATGACATGCTGGTATATATGCTAGGAACTTTAATTGTTGTATTTTCAATGAATTTCCCAATGCTTTTAGCTGGATTTATAATCACAGGTATCGCAGTTGGGGCAGGGGTTCCAGCTTCATGGACATATATTTCAGAAACATCAGACGAAGGAAATCGTGCTAAAAATATTGGTATTTCCCAGTTTTCATGGTCAATGGGTCCAGTTATTATCTTCGTTGCCGGAACGTTACTTGCTCCACTAGGTTTATTAGGAAATAGAATTTTATTTGCATTATTAACTTTAATTGCATTTATAGCTTGGTTATTGCAAAGAGGATTAGATGAATCTCAAGAATGGGTAGAACAAAAGCAAAAAGAAAAGAAAACAGGCGAAAGACCTCATCCATATAAAGACTTATTCTCAAACGCAGTAAGTGTTAAATCGGTATTATTCTTGATTGGTGTATATATGTTCTGGAACTTAGTAGCCGGAGCAATGGGATTCTTCATGCCATTTGTTTATGAAACTGTTGGTGGTTTATCAAATCTTCAAGTTAACTTACTACAAGCAGTTCTTTGGATCTTTACAGCTTTAGCAGGATATTTTGGCTTTGCTATGTATGGGGATAAGGTTAACCATAGAGGATTTTACTTTGTAGGTGCTGCAATGGCAGTAATTTCATGGTTAATTCTAACTTATGTTGGTATGAGTTGGACAGCTTTAATCGCATTCGTTGTGATCTGGGGTATCTCTGCAGGTATTGGTGCGCAAGCTTGGTACGCATTATGGGCAACAGAATTATTCCCAACTAAGTATCGTGCAGGATCTCAAGGTGTTATGTTCTTCGTTGTTCGTGGTAGTGCAGGTATCTGGTCCATTTTCTTCCCACTTATTTTACAAAACATGGGCTTCAAAGCAGCTGGAACTTTCATGATTGGTTTATTAGTAGTTTCTCTAGTAATCGGTACATTGTGGACACCTAAGACAAGAGGAAAATCTTTGGATGAAATTACAAAAGAACGTTATGGAGATAGTGAAAAATAAATTGGAAGAAGGTGAACTCATTGAAAGCATATGTTGCAGTAGATATTGGTGCATCTAGTGGACGTCTTATGCTAGGACAATTAGAAGATGGAAAGCTTAAGCTTCAAGAAATGCATCGTTTCAAAAACGGATTTGAATTTAAAAATAATCACGACAGATGGAATATTGATTATTTAATTGATGAAATTTTTAAAGGGTTAGAAAAAATAAAAGAATCTGGATATACAGAAGTCAGCTTAGGAATTGATACTTGGGCTGTAGATTATGTACTAGTTGGTAAGGATGGAAAGAAATTACAAGATCCAATTAGTTACCGAGATAAAAGAACAAGTAATTCAATTAATGAATTAACAACTGAGGTTTCTAAGGAATATATCTATAAGAAAACAGGAATTCAGTTCTTAAACTTTAATACTTTGTACCAATTATTTGAAGAAGATAAAGAGTTATTGAAGAAAACAGATAAAATTATGATGATTCCTGATTATATAGGATACATTCTCACAGGAAAAGCTGTAACTGAAATTACAAACGCTTCCACTACGCAAATGTTGAGTTTAAGAGAAGGATTATTTGATAAAAATCTATTAGAAAAAGTCAATGTATCCTCAGATCAATTTGCAAAATTAGTAGATGCTGGAATAGTTTTAGGAAATTTAAAAGAAGATTGGTACAGCAAATATGAATTACCAAAAGTAAATGTTGTAACAGTAGCAACTCATGATACAGCTTCGGCAGTTATTGGGACACCATGTGAAGGCCAACATTGGGCATATTTAAGTTCAGGAACTTGGTCATTAATTGGAACTGAATTAAATATTCCAGAAAATGGGGCAAAAGCCTTTAAAGAAAATTACACAAATGAATGGGGAGCTTATGGAACATATAGATTCCTAAAAAATATTATGGGTCTCTGGATGGCTCAATGTGTAAAGAAAGAACTAAATGACCAATATAGTTTTGGTGAATTGGCAGAATTAGCTGGTGAGGTAGAACCGTTTGAGCAATTTATAAATGTCAACGATCAACGCTTTCAAAATCCAGGAAATATGATTCAAGAAATTCAAGCCTATTGTCGAGAAACAGGACAAAAAGTTCCAGAAACACCTGGGGAAATTATGATGGCTATTTATTCAAACTTAGCGTTATTCTACGCAAATGAGATTAGTAAGTTAGATGACATTATGGGCTATCATATTGATACTTTGAACATAGTTGGTGGTGGTTCTAACGTAGCATTGATGAATCAACTTACAAGTACAATCGCAAATGTAGATGTGTATGCGGGCCCTAGCGAAGCTACAGCAATCGGAAATATTTTAGTACAAATGATAACAGCTGGCGATGTATTAAATGTTTACTTAGGAAGAAGAATTATTTCTGATTCATTTGATATTAAACATTACACACCAGAGCAAGGTAAGTATTCTAAAGTTTTAGCAGAATATCAACAGTTTTTAAATAAGGAAAGAGGCTAATGAAATGACAGTAAGACTTGGACAAATTATGCATGTAAATCCTAATTATTATGATGAATATGAAAAAAGACATAGTGATTTACCAGTTAAGTTTCCAGAAATGAAGAAAGCATTAAAGGAAGCAGGAGCACATAACTATTCAATTTACTTGGATAAGAAGACAGGTACTTTATTCGCATATTTAGAAGTAGATGATATGGATAAATATAAGGCAATTGCAGAAATGGATGCATGCAAAGAATGGTGGGCATATATGGCACCATTGATGGACACTAATCCAGATAAGAGTCCTGTAACATTCGATTTACCAGAAGTATTTCATTTAGACTAGGAGGAAAAAATAATGGTTAAAGAACAAGAAGTAGAAAGCGCATATGAAGTAGCAAAAGAACGTTATGCAGAAATCGGTGTAGATACAGAAAAAGCTATTGAACAGTTAAGTAAAGTAAAATTGTCAATTCACAGTTGGCAAGGCGATGATATTCATGGCTTCTTAAATCCAGACCAAGAACTAACAGGGGGTATTGGAGTATCTGGTAATTATCCAGGAATTGCAAGAACTCCTGATGAATTGACACAAGATTTACATGAAGGATTGTCTTTGATTCCAGGTAAACATAAAATTCAATTACATACTTTGTATGCGGTAACAGATAGAAAGAAAGATTTCGATGAAGTTGGACCAGAAGACTTCAAATATTGGGTTGATTGGGCTAAAGAAGAAGGCGTTGGTCTTGATATGAATGGTACTTTCTTCTCACATCCTAAAGTAAAACATAACTTTACTTTGGCAAGTCCAGAAAAAGAAATTAGAGATTTTTGGATTAAAGTAGGTAAGCAATCAAGAGCAATTTCTAACTACTTTGGTGAAGAATTAGGACAACAATCAGTTAATAACTTCTGGATTCCAGATGGATTTAAAGATAATCCAATTGATAAACTTTCTCCACGCAAACGTTTGATTGAATCATTAGATGAAATTATCAAAGAAAAATATGATGAAAAGAATACAATTGAAGCCTTTGAAGGTAAATTGTTTGGTACAGGTATTGAATCATATACTGTAGGTTCTCATCTATTCTATAACAACTATGCTATTACACGTGATAAGTTATGGACAATTGATGCAGGTCATTGGCATCCAACAGAAGATGTTTCAGATAACTTCTCAGCATTTATGCCATTCGGTAAAGGTTTGATGTTACATGTTTCTCGTCCAGTACGTTGGGATAGTGATCATGTAGTAATCTTTGATGATGCATTAGTAAGAATTACTCGTTCATTAGTTCGCGATGATTTGCTATCTAAGACAAATATTGGACTAGACTTCTTTGACGCTACAATTAACCGTGTTGCTGCATGGGTAATTGGTGCACGTTCTACACAAAAGGTATTGTTACAAGCAATGTTAGCACCAATTGATGACTTGAAGAAGGCTGAAAATGAATATGACTTCACAAAACGTCTAGCAGTTACTGAAGAATTGAAGTCATTCCCATTTGGCGCAGTTTGGGATGAATTCTGTCAACGTAATAATGTTCCAGTAGGTTTAGACTGGATGGATGAAATTCGTCGCTATGAAAAAGATGTTCAATTTAAACGTAACTAGAAAATAAATTAGGATTAAGTCAGTCACAAAATATTATTTTGTACGGGATAGGCTGACTTAATTTTAGTGGAAAGAAGAGAGTATGTAATGAAATTTATTGATTCTAAATTTATGAGAGATATTTGTAATGTAACTAAACAATCATACGATAATGGTTGGGATGAACGTAACGGTGGTAATATCAGTATTCGTATTACTGAAGATGAATTGAAAGATTTTGACGATGTTAAAGAAGTAAAACGAACTTTTGATTTAGATTTTGATGCTAAAGCTGTCGCAGGTCAATATTTCTTGGTTACAGGAACTGGCAGATATTTTAGAAATGTAATTTCAAGACCAACAGAAGATGTAGGGTTGGTTAAAATTACTGAAGATGGTAAACACGCTGATTTACATTGGGGATATGAAGATGGTGCTAAACCAACAAGTGAATTTCCTACTCATTTGATGTCACATATTGAACGTTTAAAAACAGACGAAAATCAACGTGTAGTAATGCATTGCCATCCTACTAATTTTATTGCGATGTCATTTACACAAACTTTAGATGAAAAACGTCTTTCAAGAATTTTATGGAAAATGCAAGCTGAATCATTAGTAGTTTTCCCTGAAGGCATAGGTATTATTCCATATATGACGCCAGGAACAAATGAAATTGGCGAAGCAACTGCAGCCAAGATGAGTGAATTTAAAGTAGTTATGTGGCCACATCATGGTATTTTCGCTGTTGGTTCAGATCCTGATGAAACATTTGGATTGATTGAAACAGTTGAAAAAGCTGCAGTAATCTTTACGACTATTCAAGCACAAGGTGGTAATATTTTACGAGATATTACAGATGAAGAACTTAAGGAATTGGCACAAGCATTTGGTGTAACAGCTAATAGCAAGTTTTTGAAATAAGGATATAAATAAGTAAGGTATGATTCTAGTAGGAGTCATGCCTTATTTATATGTTAAGACGGAAAGCAGCAGTAAATACGAATTGAAAAATAATATATGGAATAGTATAATAGAGCAAAATGAAGGCAAAGTAGTTTAACAAGGGGAAAACAACAATCATTTAGTTGATTGGTAGATGTAAGTGCAATTCTTACCTGCCTTCATATTCTTGTAAGTATCCAAGAGATTGGGTGCTTTTTTTGTACCTAAAATTTGAATGGAGATGGATGATATGAAGTGATAAAACGTGCTGATGATTTTCTAATTGTTGTTTTCGTCGATTCCTACTGAAGTAGAATCGACGAAAAAGCAGATAGATTAAAGAAAGTATTAGCTCTGCAGAAGTTGTATCTAGTATTAGTAAGTGTGATAGTAAAGAGGATACTGAAAAGGTATCTAGAGCTGATTTTAAATCTATAGGATTTGAAGAACATTCAATACCTATAAAAAATAGAGATAGTTCTTTTATTGGCAAAAAATATAAAGGAAAGATTGGTAAATCTAGACTTTATGATGAAAATAGAAATTCAATTAAAGACATAGACTTAACTAATCATGGTAATACTAAAATTCATAAAGAGTACCATATACTCATGTTTGGAAATATAATGAAGATGGTAAAATTATTGATAGAGATTTGACGAAAGAATTATAAAGGATGGTGAGAAGTTTGACTAGTGAAGAAATTATTGATAGGTTCCGTTTGGCATTAGAAGTAAATGAAGAGTTAGAGTTTGAAATTGGTTCACATTATTGGTATTTAGGACCTACTTCTGCTAATCGAGGATATGAAGATAAAAAGGGGTGGATAACGTATCAATTTTATTCTGATAAAATAATATATATTCCTTCAGAAAATCCTGAAATAATAATGAATACAAAAATCAAAGGAAAAACTTTGTTAGAACATTTTATTGAATTTGAATTGAGCTAGATGATGATAATATCCAGTTATGCAAAAGTAGCAACTAAAATTCTAAAGTACTTGAACGATTGTTACGAGAATGGTTTAGAACCTAATATTGGGTTACTTAATGCTAATATGCTAGGTAGACAATATTATCAAACACTAAATATGTTATCTGATGATGGATATATTAAAGGTATTGAGTTTTTGGATATAATAGCTAATCATTCTATCACATATCCTAAAGTATTAAAGATAATAAGTGAATAGATGAATTACTAGGTACATTAAATATAAGTTAAGGCACTTTGTTTCTACTACTAGTTAAGTAGAGACAGAGTGCCTTTTGAGTTATTGGAATATGTAAAACAAGATATTATTTTTTATAATTCTTTCAAATGCTTCAAAATTTTTCGATTATCTTTAGTTTCAAGTTCCTTGATAATATGTAGGTATGTTTCTTGAGTAGTTGTAACATTAGCATGACCCAATCTTCGCGATACACTCAAAACTGATACACCCTGAAATAGTAGTAGCGATGCATGCGTGTGTCTTAATCCATGAATAGAGATTGTAGGAATATTGGCATGCCGACATAAGGTTGCCAGTCTGCTGTTGACGGTAGAGTTGAAAATTTTTTGATCCTGATTAACGAAAATAGGTTGATCGGGGTCTTTATCTTTTATCAATTTTTTGAAAGCTTTTAAAGTACTATCATCAACGAAAATTTTCCGATTAGAGCTTTTATTTTTGGTGGGTTGAAAGCCATAATCTTTGAACTTGTAGTTCCAAGATTTATTAATGTTTATTTGTTGATTTTCATAGTCAAAGTCAGCAGGTGTTAGGGCCAACGCTTCGGCAAATCTCAGACCAGTTTTGCTAATTAGATAGATAAACCAATCCCAATTTACTTCAGAAGACAAGTTCAATTCAGATAATAAAGCCTGTAGTTCATCCATATTTAAAAATTTCTTCTTTTTCTTTCTTTTTTGATTTCCTTTAATAATAGCCTTTCTTGTAGGATTAACTCTAATTATCCCATCTTCATATGCGTCTACAAGACATGGTTTTAGATGATGATGGAAATCGAGCGTTGTTTCACGTTCGTGGTTTTCGGCAAATTTATTTAAAAGTAATTGATAGTTTTTACGATCAATTTGATGTAAATGTAAGTCAGGACAAAGTTCTTTAACGTGTTTATGAGCAAGTTCATATTTTATCAATGTTGCATGGCGTACTGCATCTTTCTTATATAGTTCAATCCATTCTTTATAGTATTTATGGAACAATTTTGTACTTTTTCTTGGCACTAGCCATCACCTCTCTAATTATTTAGCTGAATTAAATATATCAGTAATCTATTTTTGATTGAATATGGTGTACCTCCAAAATTATTTTTAGGTAATATGATGAAATTACCAAAAAATTGTTGAAATTTTAGAGAAGTGAGATATAATAAAATTGTAATAGGGGTTAATTACAATATTAATATAGATAGAAATAAGGAGTTGAAAATTTTATGAAGTTAAACGAATTGGTAAAAATCGAAAGTGGAATTAATTCAGTTCGCGTAAAGGATCAAAATTATACGCTATATACCATAGAAGATGTCAATTATGACTTGGGGCATGGCGAAGATTATCAACATGATAAAGCTAATGGTAAAAGTATTACAGCAAGGGGAGATGTTGTGATAAATACTGTAAGTAATCTAGCAAGTGTTGTTCATTCTAAGAATGCTGGTAAGATGCTTAATCAAATTTTTCTTCGATTAAATATCCTTGATGAAAATGTGTTGGATTCATGGTATTTGTGCTACTTATTAAATAAGTCAGAATATATTAGATATCAAGAAGCAGCCATTATGGATGGATCTGTTATTAGAAAATTAACTAAAGCGAACCTTGAAGATTTAGAGATTAATCTACCAGAAATAGCAGATCAAAAGAAGATAGGGGAAGCTTACAAGCAGATTATGAAAAAGTATACATTAGCTATGGAGAAAGCAGAGTTAGAAAGAGATCTATACTTACAAATGTTAGGAGAAAAAGATTTAAACAACAGAGAGGCGGTTTAATATGGATAAGGATTTAGAAGAAAGATTAGCAGCTAAAGATATCTATATCAACATTCATGACTTTTATGTGTTAATGGCATTTTATCAATCAATCTCACAAAAAGTTTTACGAAAATTCGATAAAGATAGCAGCATTTTAGAAGTACAGAAAAAATATGAAGAAAGTAGGGAGACTGTTCAGGATGCTCAATTCGTAATAGCGCCACAAGATACATATTATCATCATTACCAAATGTATAAGGCCAATAAATTTGAATATGTTGAACTCGTAAAATCCCTATATAGTATAGAAGAAAAAAATCCAAAATTAAAAAATATCTTCCAAGATGTTAGGGGAAGTACTTCAAGTTTACCGAGCGAAACTGCTTTTGAAAAGGTAGATTCACGTAATGAAGTAAGTTTTGAAGAAAATTTAGAAATAATTAAGCGAAGCAGTGGCGCTAAAGATAATTACGATTATACTTCGAAAAATATCCGTAAGTTGATTACTAAGTTAGTTGGAAGTAAAAAAGAAGGAGTATCAATTTATGATCCAGCTTTAGGAACTGCGAGTTTATTATTAGGCATAAATCAAGCTGCACTCAAAGAGAATAGATACTATGGTCAAGATATCAGTACTCAAGCGGTAAAGACAGCCATTATGAACGCAATAGTTAATGATATAGCTGAGGATAAATTTGAATTTAAGAATGAAAATACATTGGCTAATAACTGGGAATTTGGCAAGGTTGATATAGTAGTGTCTGATCCACCTATAAATATGAAATGGAATGTTGATAGAAATTTAAGTCAAGATAGACGTTACCGAGATTATGGTGAGATGCCTAACAAAGCTGATTGGGGATTCATTTTAGATGGAATAGATAAATTATCAGACAATGGCATGATGGTTGTGTCAGTTGTTCAAGGTACGCTGTTTAGAGGAGCCAAAGAATACAATATTAGACGTAAACTTCTAGAAGATGGAAAGATTAGGGCGGTAATTCAGTTGCCAGGGAATACGAAACTTTCGACAACAATCGCAACCTGTTTATTAGTACTTAGAAAATCATCAGAAGATAGAGATGTCTTCTTTATTAATGCAAGCCAAGAGTATGAGAAGAAAGGCTTGGAAAATATTCTAACAGAAGCCAATGTCGATAAAATTGTAGATATTTTTAATGAAAAGAAAGAAGAAAAAGGATTCTCACATGTAGCGAGCTATGAAGAAATTGAGAAAAATGACTTTAACCTATCAGTAGCACGTTATGTGAACCAGTATAAGTTTAAAGAGAAATTAGATTATCAAGAAGAAATAAAGAATCTTGAAAAGTTAGATGAAAAACTAAGTCAAACTGATGCGACATTGAAGAATTTGATGGAAGATTTAGGTTTGGTGGAGATTGATAACTAGAAATTAAAGGGGATAAAAATGATTAAACTAGAAAAAATGATCAAAAAATTAGAGTTAATACTGGCAGGGGTTATGTTACCTACAATGATAATCTTTGTCGTTCTTGAGTTGAATAGGCTAATGACAGGAACTGAAACAGACTATGGGTATTTGGCAATAACAATGATAATGACGCTGCTATTAGGAACTCTAGAAGTCCAGTTTTCAATGAAAGAAGAAATTAGAGAGTTAAAAATGGAACTCAAAAATATTAATAAGTAAATTCTTGAATTTGCCAATTTAGATATAGGAGAAATTAGAAAATTTGTGCAAATAGTAGATTTCTTAGATTAAAAACTAAATTTTTGCATAAATTAGGAAATTGGTCCTGTGTCTAGAATGGGAAAATGGGGAAAAAGGAGAAAAAAGAAGATGAAGTTATTTAATAAAAGTCATTCTAAAAATAGTGAGTGGTATTTTCCAGGTGGTAAAGACTTACAAATGGAATCTGGATCTAATGCGAGTTTAGAAATGTTTAAGGATAATCCTTTAGACTCTTTAGCTAGAGAAATATGTCAAAATTCGTTAGATGCTGGGATAGAGGGTAGTAATAAGCCTGTTCGAGTAGAGTTTACAAGTTTCAAGGTTAAAGCTGAAAATATTCCAGGATATTTAGAGTTAAGATATGAAATTATAGATAAGGCAATGAAACAATGGCCTAATGAACAAAAAACAATGTCTATGTTAAGAAAAATGGACAGAATTTTGAAAAATAAATTTGTTAATGTTTTAAAAATTAGTGATTATAACACTACTGGTTTACGAAAAGAAAACTGGAAGTCATTAATTGAACAAGTTGGTTCATCTGTAAAGAAAGATTCATCATCAGCTGGATCATTTGGTATTGGTAAAGGGGCACCATTTGCTGTTAGTGATTTACGAATGGTACTATATAGTACTTTGGCTGATGAAGGTATTCAGTCCATTGGTGTAATGAAGTTTGTATCTTATAAAGATAAACTTAATGGGGAAACTATAATTACTCAAGGTACAGGATATTATGGGAAAAATGGGAGTAAGGAACCAATTTCAAAAGATTTTGGATTAGGAGGAGAAATATCTAGAACTGAAAAGGGAACAGATATCTATATTATCGGTTTTAATCGAGATTTGATTGAGAATTGGACTAAAGAAATAACATATTCTTTAGCAAATAACTTCTTGTTTTCTTTCTATACTAATAAATTAGAAGTAATTATTGATAATAAAGTTAAACTTAACTACAGTAAGATGAACAAGATTGTTGAAGAAATTCGTAATGATAAGAAATTACTAAGGAAATATGAGTATTTACCAGGTTATTATGATGTTTTACAGGATGAAGATCATAAAGAATTCAATTTAACTGGATTCAAAGAATATGGTATTAAAGATGGAGAAGCAATACTTTATACTTCAAATAAGGGCGATGTAAATCGTAGAGTATTAATGACAAGAAATGCAGGTATGAAGATTAAAGATCTAAATAGAATCAGTTCCATTATTAAATTTTCTGGAATATTCTATGCTCATGGGAAAAATATCAATGGAATACTTAAACAACTAGAAAATCCTAATCATAATGATTGGTCCAAGGATAGATCTGAAACACCTAAGAAAGATGGAAGATTCTTGAAAGATATGAATAGATTCATAAAGGAAACTATCAAAGATACATATACTGAAAAAGTAGCTGATGAAGTTGATGCATATGGGGTTAGTGATTTCCTTCCAGAGGATATAAATTCGATAAGACTGTCAAATAAAAAAGTCAAAGATAAATGTCATAAAAAAGTAGCTATTGAGATTGAAAAAATAAATACAAAGTCTAAAGTAGCTAGAGTTAGAGAAAATAATCATATTACTGGCGGCGATGATAAAGGCGTTACTAAAGGTGGAGTAGGCCAAGGAGATAGTTTTGGTACAGCTTATGATGGAAGAGGACATAGAGGTGGATCTAGTACAGGAAATAATTTTGGTTATGGCGATAGACCTGGAGAAAATGGACCTAATGACAATGACGATATGTTTATAAAAAATAGAAATAGTCAAAAAAAGATAACTAATGTGAAATATAGATGCATAGAAGTTGATCATCAAAATGGAATGTATAGGCTAATGGTAAAACCTGACAAGAGTTTAAGCAATGTGCGTATTGATTTAGATGTTATTGGTGATTCAGGTAAAAAAGATACTGTTCAGATAATAAAGGCGACCTATCGAGGAAAACAATTAAATATAGGATATTCAAATGTATATATCCAATCTTTACTTGCAGGATCTTGGCAGCCTATCATGATAAAACTTAATGGAAATACACGTTTGAAATTGGAGGTAGAAATTTATGCGAATATCTGACAGTATTTATCCTTATCCAGTATTATCAGTAGACGATGAAGATTATATTCAAGATTCAGAATTTGATATCGAGTTTACTAGTGTTGCAGCTACACCATTTAAAAATGCAGTTGTAAAATGTAGATTTATTTTACATGATCACAATTTAGAAAGATTAATAAGTTTGGGCAAAGCAGGTTTGTATTTACGTGTAGAAAATAGTCTTACTGCATATCGCAAACTATACGCGTTAGAATCTGGGAAATATACATTTGAATTAGAAATAGATCCTAAATATATGAGAAAAAAAGTAGAGGTAACAGGTTTACTTTTAGCAAAACAAAATATTACAGATTTTATTAGTGATACTATCAATACTGACCTATATGGAAAAGATTATATATTTCCTGATTTAAATACTGGAGATCCATTAGCTGTTGCATTTACTACTAATGTTGTTGTAAATGACGAAGATAGTTTTAAAAGTGTATCTTCAATTATGAAGGTAGCCAAATCAAAAAAGGAGTATATGGTGGTAGATCCAGATGGAGAAATCATATACGTGTATTTGCCAGAAATTTTATATGAGCAATATATTAGATACCAATCTGTACCAGATATTGCTTTATCAATAGTAATATTACCAGCACTAATACAGGTTTTAAGTTATATGGTGTTAAATCGAGGTAATGATATTGATGAACAAAAATGGTATATGGTAATTGAAAAGAAAATAAGGAGTTTAGATAAGGATATTAATGACTTATTTAACGAAAAAATTTCACCACTAGAGTTAGCACAAATGATCTTAGAAAATCCAGTAGAAAGATCATTCAATGAAATAAAGGGGATTGTTGGAATTGAAGATTAAGGCGAAAACTTGCGATGAGAATTTTTTAGAGGAAATAAAGCGAAATTTTGATACTAAATACATAGATTTATATCGTAATTTCGATAAGAAGGGTATTCAAGAATTATTCGATAATGAGTTAGTGTATGATATAGAACATGAATTTGAATACTTAGAATTGTTTGATCCTAAATCTTTTAGTGATTTATTTATAAATAATATAAAAAATACTTATGAGGCGTTGAAATTTTTAACACCTGCTCAAGCATCTAGAGAAGAATTTTGGTTTACTATGATTAATACTGTATATTTAGATTATTTATTGGATTATTTGAAGACAGTATCAAATAGTAAAAATTTTAATGAAAAGGTTAAAAATAGTATATTCTATAATAGTTCAAATATCAGAGCACAAGTAATTCAAAGAATATCTCGTTATTGGTGGTTGGGATATAAGACTTATGATGAAAAAAACGTTTTAAATCCATATTGGTTGACAGAGTATTTCTTTGAATATGATGGATCTAGCAAAATTATTTCATTCTTTTCTAGTAATTTGACTAATAATAAAGATATTGCACTAGGAATAATTGAAGGTATTAAAAATAGAGATGATAAAGTAATAAACAATAGATGGACATATCTTACTATGAATAAATATTTTAATGCGATGGGGGGCGTTAGAATTTTAGATATTATGACTAGGGAAGAAATAAAGAAAGAAACAATGAAACATATTGATTATATAGTAGAAAATCCAGAACTATTATCAGCAGAAGATAGAAAGAGAGTAATAAAGAGCTAGCAGCATGATATAATTTTATTATAAAAAAGATACTATTAATTTAGATGCACAGTCGGAGGAGAAAGTATGGCTATTACGGAGTATGAAGATAAAATAAAGGACATTGTAGAGAATTTAGACAAAGAAGAATTTATCTTTGAATTCTTAAGTGTTTATAGTAAGATTGCAAAATCTACAATTACTAAATTACGCAAGGGGACTAATAATTTATCTAAGGTGCCTGGTGAATACCATTTAAAAAATAAATTATATTTTAAACAAGTTTCAGGAGATACATTACAAGCTTTCACTGACTTGATTAATAAAATATCTCAACAAAATGTGAATCCAAGATACATTATGGTAACTGATTTTAAAAACTTAATTGCAAGAGATACCAAAACTCAAGAAACAATAGACATTGATTTTAAGAAGTTACCAAGAAACTTTGAATTTTTCTTGGCTTGGAATGGCATTGAAAAAGCTGATTTCGAAAGAGAAAACCCAGCTGATTTAAAGGCTGCTGAGAGATTTGCAAAGTTGTATGATACATTGTTAAAAGACAACGAACGCATATCCAGACATGGACTAAATTTATTTTTAATTCGATTACTCTTTTGTTTATTTGCAGAAGATACAGGAGTGTTTGAGAAAGATATTTTTACTAATACAATTAAGAGCATGACAAAAGAAGACGGAAGTGATTTAAACTGCCGAATTCAAGAATTATTCGAATTTTTAGATACTAAAATTAGACCGGAAGATACACCTGCATGGTTGAGAAAATTTCCTTACGTCAACGGGCAGCTATTTACTGAACAACATACAAACGTTGTCTTTTCAAAGAAGTCAAGAAACCTAATCATAGAAGCGGGAGAACTAATTGGTTGGGACAAGGTAAATCCAGACATTTTAGGTTCAATGTTACAAGCAGTTGCTAGTGAAGATAAACGTAGCCATTTGGGTATGCACTATACTTCTGTACCTAATATCATGAAAGTAATTAATCCATTATTTTTAGATGATTTACATGAAGAATTTGAAAAAGCAAAAGGTAATGAAACTAAATTAAATAATTTATTGGAACGTATGCGTAAGATGAAATTCATGGATCCAGCATGTGGTTCAGGTAATTTTTTGATTATTACATATAAGGAACTCAGACGCTTGGAAATGGATATCTTTGAAGAACTAGGTAAGATAAATAATAGTACTATGTATGTGCCAACTATTGATTTAGGTCAATTTTATGGTATTGAACTTGAAGACTTTGCAGTTGATGTAACTAGACTATCTTTGTATATTGCAGATCATCAAATGAACTTGGAATTAAAACGACGTTATGGTGATTATTTGCGCGAAACTTTGCCTTTACATAAAGTTGGTGATATCAGATGTGGTAATGCCTTAAGACTAGATTGGAATGAAATTTTACCACATGAAAAAGATGATGAAGTGTATTTATTCGGTAATCCACCATATTTGGGATCAAGAGAACAAAATAAGGATCAAAAAATGGACATGGAGCACGTTTTAGGATCGATAAAAGGGTTTAAGAATTTAGATTATATAAGTAATTGGTTTTACTTAGCAACTAAATATATATATAGAAGTAATGCAGAATTTGCATTTGTTACGACAAATTCAATTTGTCAAGGCGTTCAAGTGGGAATTTTATGGCCTAAATTACTAGATAAAATAGAAATTTTTTTTGCACATACATCGTTTAAATGGGAAAATAATGCCAAAAATAATGCAGGTGTTACAGTTGTAATTATTGGCTGTCGTAATTTCAATACAAATGAAAAGCATTTATTTATGGGAAATATAGTGCAAAAAGTGCAAAATATATCTCCGTACTTAGCTGAGGGGGATAATAGAGTAATTTTTTCTACAAACAGTCCTTTAAATAGATTGCCAAAGATGGTATTTGGAAGTATGCCAAGAGATGGTGGGAATTTAATTTTATCTGAAAAAGAATATCTCTTATTACAAAAAGAACTTCCAGATAACATAAGGAATAAAGTTTTAAGGAAATATATAGGATCTACAGAGTTTATAAATGGAACTATTCGATATTGTATATGGATGAATGAAAGAGATTACATGAAATTAATAGATAATCAAGAAATAAAGAAACATATACAAGATGTTAAGAATTTTAGAATGAGTAGTAGTGCTAAATCTACAGTACAGGCAGCTAAAACACCATGGGCTTTTGTCCAAAAAGGTGAATATGTAAAAAGCTTTGGTGATAAGTTACCTTCGAATAGGTTATCCATTATAGTTCCTCGTGTTTCTTCTGAAAATCGCATGTATGTCCCAATGGGAGTGGTAGACGCAAGTACCATTATTTCTGATTCTGCTATGGCTATCTACGATGCACCACTTTGGTTATTGGGACTACTGGAATCACGTATGCACATGGTTTGGTTAAGAAATGTTGGTGGAAAGCTAAAGACAGACTATCGTTATTCTACTGGACTTGTCTACAACACTTTCCCAGTTCCAGAACTTTCTACACGTCGTAAGAATGAAATTGAAGAATTAATTGGAAATATTTTGGATATTCGAGAAGAAGAAGGTGGAACTTTAGCGGAGTTATACGGTTCACCATTAGCTGCTAAGAATCCTAAGCCAATGAATCCAAGATTATTAGAAGCACATAAAGAACTAGACAAGGTTGTCGATAGAGCGTATAAGTCAACTGATTTTAAAGATGATAATGAACGTTTGGCTTTGTTATTAAACATGTATAGTGAAATGGTAAATAAAAAGGGGTAAAAAATTATGAGTAATAACATAGAAGTAAACTATCATACAACTGGAAAAAGTACGGTTACTAACAAGTTAGGCATGCGTCAGATGCAAGAAAGAGTATATGCGAAGCGAAATTCTAAATATTTATTAGTCAAAGCTCCACCTGCTTCTGGTAAATCACGTGCTCTAATGTTTGTTGCTTTGGATAAGTTAGCTAATCAAGGGATTAAGAAAGTAATTGTAGCTGTTCCAGAACGTTCGATTGGAAGTTCGTTTAAAAATACAGAATTGGCTAAATATGGTTTTTATGAAGATTGGATAATCAATCCATATTATGATTTAATATCTGCCGGAACTAGTGACAGTAAGGTACAAAGACTAATTAAGTTTATGGAAGATACAGAGGCTAAAGTCGCTATTTGTACTCACTCAACGTTACGAAATGCTTATCAAAAAATTGATAGTGATAAAAAGTTCGACAATACTCTAATTGCGATTGATGAATTTCATCATGTATCAGCAGAGGATAATTCTGTTTTAGGTGGTGCATTAAAAAATATTATGCATAATTCCAATGCACACATTTTAGCAATGACTGGTTCATATTTTAGAGGGGATTCTGCACCAATTTTAACAGAAGAAGATGAGCGTGAATTTGATAAGGTTAATTATTCATATTATGAACAATTAGATGGATACAAGTATTTGAAATCATTTGGAATAGATTATAAATTCTATCAAGGTCGCTATACAGATGCAATTGGAGAAGCGATGGATTTAGATAAGAAAATGATAATCCATATTCCCAATGTTAATTCTGCTGAATCAACTAAAGATAAATATGATGAAGTTGATCATATTTTTGATGCAATTGGTGAAATTGAAAAGAAAGATGAGGAAACAGGCATCTACTTTGTTAGACGAAAAAGTGATGGAAAGATTTTGAAAGTAGCGGATTTAGTTAATGAAGATGGTCGTGAAAAGATCCAGGCAACTTTAAGAAAAATCAAAGATGCTGATGATTTAGATATTATTATTGCTCTTGGTATGGCAAAAGAAGGTTTCGACTGGCCATGGGCTGAATATGCCTTAACTATTGGATATCGAGGATCATTGACAGAAATTGTACAAATCATAGGTCGTGTTACTCGTGATAGTAAAAATAAGACACATTCACAATTTGTTAACCTGATTTCACAACCTGATGCAGACAATGAAGATGTTACTTACGCAGTAAATACGATTATTAAAGCTATTACTGCTTCATTATTGATGGAACAAGTTTTATCACCTGAAATAAAATTAAAGTCTAAGGGAAGTAAGATTGACACTACAGATAAAAATAATGATGATGTAGTATTTATTAAAGGTTTAAAAGAACCACCAACTCAAAAGGCTAAGGATATCATTGAAAATGACCTACCTGATTTAAAAGCAGCTATTTTACAAGATAGACAAGTTCAACAAGCTATTGCGACTCAAGAAGATACAGAATACGTAAATAAAGTGCTTATTCCTAAAGTAATTATGCAACAAGAATTAGACTTGGATGATGAGGAACTTGAATCTGTAAGGCAACATTTAGTGGCTGATATGGTGGTTAGTCAAAGTCAAAACAAGACTTCTAAGGGTGAAAATGGCGATAATAATAAATTTTTAAGTATGGCAAATAGGTTGATTGATGTAGAAAAATTAGATATTAATATGATTGATAAGATCAATCCATTTCAGAGAGCATACGAAATTATGTCTACTAATATCAATAGTAGTACTTTGCGTATCTTGCAAAGAGAGATAGATTCTAAGAAATATGATTTTAGTGAAGATGAATTAAGATTAATATATCCTAAAATTTTGAAGTTTATTTCAGAAAATGATGGAAAATTACCAGATAAAAGTTCTGATGATGAAATGGAAAGAAAGTATGCATATGCATTGATTAAGTTAAAAACTATGAAGGAAGAAAAGGAACGTTTAGAAAATGCCTAAGAGTATAGATGAGATTTTAGATGATCCCCAGTTAAATGAAATTTTGGATAGATTAGAAACTAATAAAAAGAGTAAAAAGATCTCGAATGTTGATCCAGATATTAAAAAATTCATAGAAATTGTAGAGTGGGTTAAAGAAAATGGACATGAACCTGTAGCTGCTGAATATGGTAGTAATGAAAGAAAACTTTATAGCCGGTTAAAGGGAATTAAGAAAAGATATAGCGCCGATGAGTTAGCTGAATATGATCCGGAACATCTATTAATAAAAGAAGTAATACCTGAATATGAGACGTTAAAAAATAAGATAGATTTAAATAAAAAGTACGATACGTTAGATGATATCTTGAATGATGATTTGGGAATATTTGATGAATTAGATATAGATAAAGACTTAGAAAATAAGTTACATGATACAAGTAAGCTCAAACGTAAAATAACAGTTTCTACTTCAAATAGAGCTAGGCCAAAGAAAATGGCTAACTTTGCTCCTTATGAAAGAATGTTTAAGAAGATTCAAGCTGACTTAGCTAGTGGGAGAAGAAAGTTAGTTAGATTTAAGAATTATGAAATTGAAGAAGATAGATTTTATGTATTACGTGGGCAGTTAATCTATATCGACGCAATTGGCGATACTTTTGATGCTAATAACAACGATCGTTATAAGAAAACAGATGCTAGAGTGCATATTATATATGAAAATGGAACTGAAAGTATGCCTTTACGTAATGGTTTAGCAGCTTCGTTGTATGGCAGTAGTAAGAAAAGCGATATTAAAGGTATGATAGTAACTAATCGTTTAGATAGTGAAGGAAAACTGGAAAGTGACGATATTGTAACAGGTTACATTTATGTGTTAAAATCACTGAGTAACAATTCACAAATTTCAAGTATTAAAAATTTATACAAAATAGGGTTTACTACTGAAAGTGTCGAGAAGAGAATTGCTAATGCTGAGAATGAATCCACGTATTTGTATGCACCTGTAAAGGAAGTCATGCAATTTAAAGTTATTAATTTGAAGGCTGAAAGTTTAGAAACTGCAATTCATCATGCTTTAGCTCAATATCAATTAGATGTTGATATTTTAGGCCCTAATGGTAGAAAAATTAAACCTAAAGAATGGTTTGTTGTGGATTTAGATACTATTTCAGGAATAGTTAATGAGATAGTGGCTAAACTCCAAATTGGATAAAATAATAAGAAGTAGCTCCTATTCCTTAGTTTTTGAGGAGTAGGAGCTTTTTTGTAGGAGATTGCGTATGGTTGTTGTATTAAGTGAAAAGGATAGGGAAAAAATATTTGATACTCTGACTGATAAACAAATAAGAGTTATTAAAAGATATGTATTGGATATAGTAAAATCAGAATTATTAACAAAGTACTTTTGGAAGGGAATTAATTGGGATCTAGTTGGTTTAGAATATGACCCACTTTTTCACAAGAAACTTGCTGAGAGGGTAAGTCAGCCAAGGCTCTTTTGTTCAGCATGTGGAAAGCCACTGAAAAATCAGTATATCGTTAAATCAAAACAAACTGGACACATACAAGAACTTGGATCAACCTGTTTATCTGATAGAGCAGGAATAGATATTCGAATAGTCAAAGAAATTCATAATAGTAGAAAAAGAATTAATCTTTTTCAAGATGAGATTCTTTCTGATTATAGAAATAAGGAGCGATTTCCGAATAGGATATATAAAGATATTATTGAAATTAATGCTGATAGGTCATGGGGCCCGAAGTTTCGAAGCAAGATATTAGATTTTAAGGGAGCTAACTTACCACTTTTCCATAAGGATCATAATAAGCTTCTTAAAGATCTAAGCAATAGGCAAAATGAACTTGATGAAGAAGAACAATTTGGTCATAAAGATAAAGTTAGAAATAATATTCAAGAATACATTCATTTAAAACGTTATATTAATGAAATTATTCAAAAAGATCGAAGTTTAAATATAATTCGAAAAGAAGAAACATTAAGCGATGCTTTAGAGAGAATTACTAATATTAATAATAGTATTAATGATGATTTTGCTGTGATACCAATTTCAAAACAAAAAGAACTAGCTAAACAATATATTGATCCATTTAATCAGAAATTAAGTCGGATTAGAAAGGTAAAACAAATAGATAGTAAGACTTGGATTGATGAGGCTGTTAAAATAAGTACAACAATTATGAGTATAGTTCAAGACTTTAATGAGATTAAAGATAAAAGGATAAATGAATATAAGCGTGTTGTTCAAGAGGTTAATGATGTAAGTAAAACTATTCCAGGGAGAAATCAATATTTTGAACCAGATTTGACCAAAAATATTGATGAAGAAATAGCCTTTTATAAGCAGTATTTGGAAGAGTTGAAGTTAGAAAAAAAGATTATTTATTATCCAAAGAATTTAAAGAGGAGGTTGAGTGAAAAGGAAAGCAATCTTAAACGCAATCCAAGTGCAATCCAAGATGATTTAAGTAGAAGTGTGACACTTCCTGAAAAAGATGCACTAGTAAGATATTACTTATTAAAACAAGGATTTTATCAAGAGTTTACATTAGATGATTTTGATCAAAAAAGTGAAAGTGAACAAGTACAAATTCTAGAATACGCATCTTTAAAGGCAGAACTTATAAAAGAAATCTATAAATTTGAAATTGAGATTACTGCTAGAAAAAATGCAATGAATAATCTAATTAATGAAATTAATGGTCTAGCTAAGGGAATGTTAGACGATAGATATATTCATTCAGCAGAGAGGGATAGATACATTAGTACAAAAGTTCTTTATTATGATAATAATTATTCAACGACTATACTAAGGCTTAAGAATGAAAAACAAGTTTTAGAAAATTTTGTTGATAAATTTTCAAAATATCCACAGTCTTTGTTAAATAACTTGGAAGTAGCTAGTGAAAAAATTTATAATGTTCCAAGTGACAGTAGAAGAATCATGCATGAATATGTCAAGCAACTTCATATATATGAAAAAAATATATTGTTAATTGATGATTATAGATTATTACTTGAATATTATTTTATGAAGAGTAAGGAAACTAATGATCTTAAAAAAATTAGTTTTAGTCAAGTAGCAGAAGTATTGACTAAAGAGCAATTTAAAAAATTAAATCATAAAAATAAATTAAATAGATTACAAGGTATTTATTTAATCAATGGATTAGTAACGGAAATAAAAAAATACATTATAGATGTTGATCTTGCAAAAAAGATTAAAAGACTTAATGAATTAAGGAAAGAAACTGATGGTAAAAATTATCAAGTACATCATCTTCCTCAAGAGATTTTGATGAAAGCGGATGTTGATGAAATCAAAGAATATAGCGATAAAATAGACAAGAATATTCAATACAAAGAGTATATTAAAAAGATAGAAGTACTAATCAACGAAATATATGAATTACAAGAAGAATTATTTGGCAATAATGTAAATCCAATTGATGTCTTAGCAGAACTTCAAAATAATCATAATTTAAAATTAGCTAAGACTAAATTTAAATCTTTAAGTAATATAAAGGAAGAACTAGAGATTGGACTGAAAAGAACACATAATATTTGGAGAGGGCCAGAATTTGATGAAATTAGAACTCCTTTGCATCAGGTGATTGCTGAAAATATATTTATAGAAAATGAGGATCTTGATACCTTTGAAAGTATTAAACAACAAGCTGAAGAATTAGAATTAAGTCTAACTGATAATGAAAAACAAGTAGTAGAATATTTTTTGAGAAAGAAAAAATTTATGGATAGTAGTGGGAAAATCCAACAAAATTTATATTTTAATAATATTGATTCAAAAACATTTGAATTAAATAAATTAAGTAGAAAAATTTTTATAGAATATTATGTATTAAAACTGAAGTTAGAAAAATACATATACTACTACAATAAACTTGAAAGTAATTCTGCATATATTAGGGAACTTGAAAAAATTATCTCAATGAATGGTAAAATTGTAAAAACTAAGATAAAGAAAAGTTCTGGAGACCCTGAAGAATTATCAACGCTTTTAAAAGATAACTTGAATATTTTTAGAAGTACAAATAACAACAAATCCCAAGAATATGCATTGATATTTAGTGACTACAACAACAAGATAATGAAGATCTTACATCTTTCTAAAAAACAAGGTAATAATCTTGAATTTATTAAAGAATCGATTGAATACTTAATGGATAAATACCAAAGTAAAAAATATCTAGTTAAAAGTAATGCAAAATCTAAAAAATCTAAGTACTTAGATACGTATCAAAATGAACTAGATATTAAGTGGAAAAAAGATTTAATTGAATCAATGTTTAAAGTTGAAGATGAAATTAATTGGGATAAGGTGAAGTATAAAATTGTTAATTATTTAAGTGATTATCGAATTCAAATTAACGACGAATGGAAACAAGAACTAATTAATTTATTATTTGAAATTAATTATAATTATTTTGGGAACTCCTTATCTGATTTGAGTAAAGAAAATGAGGCAGCTTTAATTAATAGAAATATGTTATTTTTAGGTTTTATGAATAACACAATTAAACAATTATCAAAAATGTAAAAGAAGCTGATAATAGGATAAATGCTGGACATTGTTCAGTGCTTTTTCAAAACTTAAATAATTTTCTGAAGGGGAGCTATGAATGGAGATTTATACATTAACAGATGAAAAAAGACAAAGAATTCTATCTAAATTAAAGTACAAGCAAATTAAAATTTTATCTGATTTCACGATGTATAAGGTAAAGTCAGAAATGATAACGAAAGATTTTGTTATTGCAAATGACTGGAAACTTGCTGATATACGAGAAGATGCATTTTGGAATTTAAGGTCTATGGATAATAATCAAGGAAAGAATATTCCTAAATTAAAATGTGGATGTGGTAAAAATTTAAGATATCAATATATACTTAGATCAAGTAGTGGTAAAGAGCTAAAATTAGGGGTTACACACTTTGCTCAACATGCAGGGATTCCGCAAAATATAGCTAGACAAATTCATAGTAGATTAAATAAAGTTATGATTTTTAGAGATGAAATCTTAACAAAATATAGTCAAGGACAGAGATTCCCTTTAGAAGAATATAATGTAGTTTCTAAAAAGGAATTGCTGTTAGAATTTGGAGAAGACTTTAATTACAAGTTGAAAAAATTTAAAGATGCTAACTTACCACTATTTCATGTTGATGAAAGTAGATTAATGAAAAAATATTTTAAAGCTAAAGAAGCAAACATAACATTGTATAGGATTATAGATGATGAAAATTTTGATGATAAATATTTATTATTTAAAGAAACTTTAAATCGATATATTGATTTTTCCGAATTTATAGATACTAAAAGTGATGCTAAATGGTTAAGCAAGACTTTAATTGGTTGTCATGTAGTAGAACAAAGTATAGAAAATATAATGTTATTTAGTATTGGTAAGACTGGAAAGATTCTAAGAGAAGACTACATAAAAAGAACTAATACTAGATTAAAGAATCTCCTGATAGATGAAAACTTCAAGCAAGGATTTATTCGGATTTTAGATGAAATTAAAGATAGTATGTATGAAAAAGATGAAATAGATATCTTATTACGCAAAGAAGAAATTTTAATTGATTTAAATGTACTTCAAGTTGAATTATACGGAAAAGATGCAATTCAAGATTCTCAAGATGAACAAACAAAACGTACAGCCAAAGAAATTGATAGAAATATAAATAGAATAAGAAAAAAGTATGATGAATATACTATTGTAAGAGAAGAGTATCTACAACTGATAAATAGTTATAGAAGTAAAAATCCTAAACTAGTTAGTAATTTAGAGAAGATTAGTGACGGGCAAATAATATTACCTGCTACTGTTGAAGAAGAATATCCAAAAATGATAGGCAAATATAATAATTTACCCAAATTGAATAAAGATGAAAATAAAATAGTTAGATATTTTATGTTGAGACATAAGATAAATATTCCTGGTGAAGGTATAAAACAAGGGTATTCCTTATCAGCTTCTTTAGATAAATTCAAACGAGTGAAGGACGATGAAGTTAAAAAATTATTATTAGAATATTTAATTTTAAGAGTGAAACTTACTGAAAAGATAATAGAATTTAAACAGCAAAATATGCGAGGTATGTATTTTAAGGCAGTAAAAATAATTTCTAAATATGACGTTTATTCCTACAAGAAAGATAGTAATATCGAATTGTATGATATAGACTTCTTGATTAATAACAGTTCAAATAACACAAATATAAAGTTAGATGAGGATATTAAAGTTTTAAAACCCGAATTAGAGTCAATTATAGCTAAATCAAAACAAAAGGATTTGATTAGAGGGATTCTAAATGAATTAGTTAAGATATACAAAAAAACAGAGACACCTACTATGGATATATTAAATATTCTTGATAAGATAGTGGCAAGAGAATCAACGTTTTATTATGGTGAGATACATAATTCATCTAATTTATGGAAACAAGAATTCATAAATTTTTTGTATAAGGTAAATTATTATTATGTAGGAAATAAGCTTTCAAACGATTTTTTAAAGGTTGATAAGACAATTCTAAACAAGAATTTGGAGTTTCTTGTATTTATAGATGAAGTCGTTAAACCTGGATTAGAAACAGGGATACTGTCAAAAGAAGAAAGAATTAAAGTACATAGGAAAAAGTTAATCAAAAAAGTTAAATTAATATATGGAAAAAGTAAAAAATCTAAATCAATATATGGGGAAAATAAAAGAGTTAATAAAGATAAATTAGGAAAGTATTTTTATGGAATAAGAAGAAATTTAAGTGCAATAGATACGTTATCTGGCTATGGTAACCTTCAAAGAAGCGAACGTACAGAGAAATTGTTATCAAAGAGATTAAATATATCAAGTAAGAAAGTAGAAATGATTAGGAAGATTTTGGAAAAGTATCCACAGAGAGATTCTGTTGACTTTAAACGAGAGATTGAGTCTCTCCCAATACCTAAAGATATGCAAGAAAGAATAATTTTCTTTGAGGCAAATAAAAAAGATATACGAGAAATTAAAGATGCTTTTGAGATTAAAAATAAGCTGGTGATAAAATGAAAAAACTAACCATATCATTATTAGCATTAATAACAATTCTTTCCTGTGGAGCTACTACTGTCAGTGCAGCAAGATTTCGAACCTATCGTTATCATACGCCACGTGTGAGAAGAACACCAAGATACCGAATTCGCAAATCAGAGTATTCTTATAGCCATAAGATGAGTTCTGATCATAACAGCTATAGTCATCATGATAATATGTCGAGCTATCGTAGTAGCAGCTACTCTAATACAGGGTCGACAGCGACATTTACTGGATCGCAGACAGATGATGTTTTGAATAATCAGATTTCCAAGAAAAAATATCGCAATGACTATTATCGTCAAAGTATTATTACAAATCCTTGGATCTGGGCGATGTTAATCAACCATCACGCTAGATATCGTCATAATGAGGAATATACTAGAGGCTATAATGCAGGTTTTGAAGCTAGTCAGCAAGATAAAAAAGAGGGGACGACTGAGCATCAAACATTATCTAGCGATGAAAGCGCACAACATACTAGATACTATCTTCGAGGATATAAGGAAGGATATCGTGACGGAATAAATAGATAATCATTTGAAGGAAGAAATTAACTAACTTCATGTGGTACATAACTAAGGCTTCAAAAACTATTAGACAACAGGAGGGGTTAACATGGAAGATTTAGCAGGATGTGTAGGTTGTATTTTTTATATTATTTTAGGATTATTTGGCCTAGCCTTATTATTCTTTAGTTTGGTTCAAATGTCTTTATAAAATTATCTTGTATAACAAAACAAAATCCGTCCAATGAACGAAAATTCATTGAACGGATTTGTTTTATATCAATCTATTCAGCTTCTCCAGCATGTTCTTGATCGATATCAATATGACGAACTGAGTAGCCAAGATAGAATAGTACGCCGATTCCGAGCCAGATAAAGTAACTAATCCAAGCTGGTAGGGTGATGTTTAACATTAAAACAACACACACAATGATTGATAGGATCGGTAGGACGTTTCCAAACGGAACTTTAAATGGACGTGGTAAGTCTGGTTGTTGTTTGCGTAATAAAATTACGGTTAAAGAGATTAGACTGAAGACTGCCAGAGAACCAACGTTAGCAATTAAAGCTAAGTTTCTCATGTCCATGAATCCAGCAAGGATAGCTGCTAGAAGACCATTTAACCATAACGCACGATTAGGACTGTGACTCTTTGAATTTAGGTGGGATAGTTGTCGAGGTAAAAATCCTCCACGACTCATCGCCATTGTAATATTAGCGCCGGCATAAACAAAGGCAAGTACCACAGCCATGATACCTAAGATGGCTCCGGCTGATACGATTTGAGCAGTCAAAGTGTGTCCTTTTGCTAATAATACAAATGCCATAGCTTCGGCAACATTAAGATCCTTGTAAGGAACTACCCCTGTCATTACTAAACTAACTGCTACATACAAAGCAGTTGAAACTACAAGTGAAATGATAATAACATGAGGCAAGTTGCGTCGAACATTCTTAGCATCTTCGGCTGAAGTAGCTAGGGCATCAAAACCAAGAAAGGTGAAGAAAACGGTTGATGCTCCAACCATGATCCCACGACCACCATATGGGAAGAAAGGATGCCAGTGAGCAGGGCGTATATGTTTAACACTAACAATGATGAACAAGAAAATCACAGTTAGTTTGATAATAACTAAGATGTTATTAAGTAATTTACTCTCACTAGTTCCCTTCGTCAATACAAGGGTGATAAATAAAATCATGATGATCGCAGGTAGATTCACAATACCTCCTGCAGATGGTGCAGCTAGGAAAATCTTAGGTAAATGTACTCCAAATTCAGCTAAGAATGAGTGAACATAACCTGTCCATCCATTTGCAACTGTAGCGGTTGTAGTAATGTAAACTCCTAATAGAGTCCAACCAGCAAAGAAGGCCATAACCTGTCCAATCGTAACCCAAGCGTAAATATAGGCACTTCCAGAATTAGGAATAGTGGTTGAAAGTTCAGAATAACAAAGTCCAATCAAACCACTAGCGATTGCGGCTACTAGAAAAGAGAAGATAACCGCTGGACCGGCAGTAGTTGCGGCTACAATACCAGTTAAAACTAAGATCCCAGTTCCAATCATCGCACCAATTCCCAGAATGGAAAGATCAAAAAGACCTAAAGAACGCTCGTCTTCCGACTTAATGCTGGCGTTTTTCAATACTTTGTTAACGTCAATTTTATTTTTCATAGTTTAGGCCGCCTCCTTTCCGGGCTAAGGAGCAGGGCTTAACCTTTATAGGGTGTGAATGGTAGGTCTAAACTATCTGCAACAGCCTTGGAAGTAAGGTCTCCTTGGTGTGTATTAATTCCTGTAAGGATTGTGTTGTTTTCAGCAGCTGCTTTATCAATACCTTTATTAGCAATTTCAATTGCATAATGTACTGTTGCGCTGGAAAGTGCTTCTGTAGCTGTCTTTGGAACAGCACCAGGCATGTTAGCAACTGTGTAATGAATAACATCATGTGTTACATAGATTGGATCTTCGTGAGTTGTTGCTCTCACTGTTGTTTCGAAGATACCACCTTGGTCGATAGGAATATCAACGATAACAGAACCAGGCTTCATGTTCTTAACCATTTCTTCTGTAACTAATTTTGGTGCTTTAGCTCCTGGGATTAGAACAGCACCAACTACTAAGTCAGCTTCTTCAACAGCTTTCTTGATGTTAGCAGTATTGGACATTAAAGTTTGAATCTTTCCATCGAAAATGTTGTCGATTTCGGCTAAGCGTTGAGCATTAATATCAAGGATTGTAACTTGTGCGCCCATACCAACAGCGATCTTAGCAGCGTTGAAACCTACAGTACCACCACCGATAATAGCAACTTTACCGCGATGTACACCGGAAACACCACTCAAAAGAATACCTTTGCCACCATGTGCTTGTTCTAAGAAATGAGATCCAACTTGGATTGACATACGGCCAGCGATTTCACTCATAGGGAAGAGAAGTGGAAGTCCGCCGCCTCTACCAACCATTGTTTCGTATGCTACCCCTGTAACCTTCTTTTCGATTAAGGCTTCTGTTAATGGTTTATCTGCGGCCAAGTGGAGATAAGTATAGATGATTTGGCCTGGTTTGAAGTATTGGTATTCATTTTCCAAAGGTTCTTTAACTTTGATGACCATTTCTGTGTCCCATGCTTCTTCTGCTGAACCCATCTTTGCACCAGCAGCGATGTATTCTTCATCTGGGAAACCAGAGCCAACCCCAGCTCCTTTTTCAACAATTACTGAATGGCCTGCATGAACTAAGCTTGCTACAGCACTTGGAGTAGCACCAACACGTTCTTCTTGCTTCTTGATTTCTTTAGGTACACCGATTAACATAATAGGATACTCCTTTCCAAATAATGAATAAATATTCAAATAATTTCTCGTTTTTTGTTGATAGCGCTTCCGACCTAATGCAAGAATCACTTAAAAAGATAAATAGCAACCCTAAAACTCAAAGTTTGTGAAATCTAATTTGCCTTTAATTAGCATGTTTTGGGAGCTTTTTCACAAAGTTGATTTTATCCTGTTATTTATAAATCAACATTAGAGTGATTATTAGAGAATGAGAAAATATACATTAAATGTATAATTAGTTTGCGGTTAGATTTGGGTAAGTAAATGAATTGAAAATATATTGGACGGGATATTTAAAGGGATTAAAAAAGATATAATATTAAACTATTAAAAAAATAGATAAATAAAGAAAGCTTGATTTAATAATCTCATTATTTTTTAAGGATAAGTAGAGGAAAAGGTAGATGATTGGTCGCTTTTATGACATTTCTGCTTATCTAAAAAACAAAAGAACATCTTATTTTTACCACAATATACAATATAGGTAAAGATAAGATGCCTTTTTACTAATATTTTAAACAGTTTCGCCATTAATTTTAAAAGTTATTTCAGGAAATTCTTTATCTGCATCCTTGCCTTCTAAAAATTCAAGAGCTTCTCGTCTAATTTTACTTAGATCGATCCCTTGAGCTTTAGCAGCGAAGACACAGCCACAATAACATTGACGATAAACATCATATTCATGACACATTTCAACTGAACGTTGATAACCACCATTTTTCTTGAAATCACTAGGTAGATAATGAGTAGTATATAAACTTTGTACCTCTAAGCCAACTTGGTTGATAACTTGGGAATTTTTATGTGGACTGATTGTCAATGCACTTCCAAAGTAATCAAAACCCAATTCTACAGCTTTTTGAGCCACTTTATCTAGGCGATAGTCATAACATACACAACAACGTGCACCACCTTCGACTTCTTTTTCTAGTCCACGAACTTTCTCAAAGTATTCTTGTGGTTCATAAGGGGCAGAGATAAATTTAACGTCATTGCCAGTATTTCCATTAAAATCATGAATGAATTTTTGTTGAACGTATTTTCTGCGTTGATATTCAGCACGTGGATGAATATTAGAATTAGCATAGTAGACTGTAACATCAGCAAATTTGGTTAAATATTCAAGTGTGTATGTACTACATGGGGCACAACAACTATGTAAAAGAATACGTGGGCGAGTGTCAGCTTCTTCCCATTTCTTAACCATCTTTTGCATAACTTTGTCGTAATTAATCTTTTGATTTTTATTCATCTTAGCAAGAATTTCTTCTACATCTATCATTTGACTCATCTCGATTCTATAACGAACTCAAATACTATAATACCAGTCGATAAGTGAGATTTAAACCCTAAAAATCATAGTTTAAACTAGTTTTCTTGACGCAAATCAGCATAGTATTTATCAATGTAAGCTTTATAACTAACAGCCATAATAATATTATGTAGCATGCGTTGATATTCGGTATGTTCGTTGCCCACTTCATCTAGTTCAGATTTCAAACCAAACACATAAGGGAGAACATTTTCCAATTCCGCCACAAAATAATCATAAGCAACTTTAGTTGAGTAAGTTTGTCTTTGTAATTCAATTGCTGCTTTTAAATCGTTAAGTTGCATCACATTTTTAGCAACAGCAATAAAAAATAATTCTGCAATTTGATCAGCTGCATAACGTTTTTTAACAGGACGGCGAATTAATTTATGTTTAACATAATTACTAATCATTGAACTAGTTAGCTTTACATCGCCTAAAATCTCAAGCCTTTCGCCGATGTATGCAGTAGTTTGGTCTAAATACAATTCAACTTCAGGTAAATCATCATACCTTGGTAGTTTAAAATTTTGAACACTTTGGCTTATTTTAAATTCTCTATTCATAAATTAATACCTCGCTATCCTCAGTATATAGGCAAAAATATAATTTATCAATAAAAAACTTATCATCAGTTTTTCAAAAACCGTTGACAATGTTTTGTATATTTTGTAAGCTTAATGAGAATTCTATAAATTAAGTAGGTAATAAAGTATGAAGAAAATAATTACAGATTCAGCAGCAAATTTAAATGTAACTACATTGAATAGTATTGAATATCAGAGTGTAGGTTTAACTTTAGTTTGTGGGGATAAAGTATTTTTAGATGGCGCTGATTTTGATCAAGCAGAATTCGATAAGTTTATCGAAAACAGTTCAACAGAAATAAAATCTTCTTGTCCTAGTGTTGAAAGTTACTTGGCAGCAATAGGGGATGCTGATGAAGTATATATTTTTACAATTTCAAGTGCGCTTTCGGGTTCGTATAATACTGCGCAAACAGCTAAAAAAATGATTCTAGAGGAAGACCCAAATAGAAAAATACACGTCTTTGATACAAAAGCAGCAGGTCCAGCAGAGCGTATGGCAGCTGTTAAAGCTAGTGAATTATTGAATGAAGGGGTAGACTTTTCTGAAGTAGTAGCACAAGTTCAAGCTTATATCGATCATGTGAAGATCTTTTTTAGCTTACAGTCATTAACGAATTTAGCAAACAATGGTCGAATAAATAAAACTGTTGCGAAACTTGCAGGAGTCTTAAGAATTAATGTGCTAGGTTGGGCGAACGAAGAAGGAAAGATTGAACAATTAGGAAAAGCACGTGGAGCTAAACGAGCATATCAATCTTTGGTAGACATATTAGTTAAGCATAATTTTAATAGTAAAAAAGTGGTAATTGATCACGCAAACAATGAAAAAGGTGCATTAGCTTTGAAGGACTTAATTCAAGCAAAGTACCCTGATTGTCAGATAGAAATTGGAATTTGTACAGCACTATGTAGCTTTTATGCAGAAAAAGGTGGTTTAATGGTTGGCTGTACTGTGAATGATAATTAAAAATAAAATTTATTAGTAAGAATTCCTCATCCTTTTGGGTGGGGATTTTTATTTGAAAAATTCTGTAAAATAAAGCTTTTCTATAATATTATAAAAAAGGATACGTAAGAGTAATGCTACATTAATTTTATCGTTTAGTTTTGAATACAATAAATGAATAAGAAAGCTATTTATAGGAGAAAATAAAATGATAAGAGAATTTCAGATATCAGACACCCAGCTAGTTATGCAGTTATGGCTTGCAGGAAATGAGGATGCACATCCTTTTGTTGCTAAAGAATATTGGCAAGCTAATTTTAAAGAAGTCGAAAAGCAATTGTTGCAAGCTGATGTTTTTGTTTACGATTTAGGTGGAGAAATAAAAGGATTTGTTGGACTGATGGATGAATATATTGCAGGGATTTTTGTTGATAAAGCGTATCGTTCTCAAGGGATTGGTAGGCAACTTTTGGAATATGTAAAACAATTGCACAGTACATTGTCATTAAATGTGTATCAAAAGAATGAACGTGCATTAAGATTTTATCGTGAAAATGGGTTTACTATTGTTTCTAAGCAGAATGATGAACATACAGGGGAAATTAAATTTACGATGATTTGGAATAAAAATAAAGTCGAATAAATTCTATTTTTTTAGCGAGAAAATTTTTGAATTGCGTATACTATTATTAGCACTGAAAAATGGGGGATAAATTATGAGTACAGTAAATATGAAAAAATTAAAGAATCTAACTCAATATAATTTTACTGCAACTTTTATTAAAGCAGATGTAACTGTTCGTGAAAGAAAATCAAGTAGCTTAGAATACATATATCCAACTGTATTGCTAAAAAATGTATATTTAGTGGATACTGGAGAATTAATCGCTAAATATTATTGGTTGGGATACGGGAAAAGTCTAGCTAAGCTTGGAAAGCTAACATCAGGTACGCAATTAAATTTTGAAGCAAGACCAGATACTAATGTTTTAGGGAACAAGAATAATGCAGATATTGCATCTCTAATTACATGGCCAAAGAAATTTCAAAGACTGGATAAAACATATCTATATCAAGCTATTCCTGAAAATGAAAATCAATTGGTAGGATATATACTATCTAATAAAAAACAAGAATATAATGAGAATGAACAATGGTATTTGGATCAATATAAGTTATGGCGAGAAGAAAATGGAGATGAATTAGATACTATTGTGGAAGATATACCAGCAATAGATGATTATCAAGATATAGAAGTGGAAGATATATTAGATGATAAATTAGAAAAATATGCTGCTGTAAAGTCTGATGAATTATCAGATAGTGAAAATAGAAAATATGTAATAATTGATAGAAAAACAAAGAAGATTTTGGATGATAATAATCATGAGGGTTACTTAAGAGTTAAAGATGCTTATGAAAGCTATGAACATCGCCTAAATAATGCTAAAGAACGTTATCGAAAACGTCGTGCATTAAGCTGGTTATTGAATCATGCTGATTTTGATAAGAAATTATTGGAAATTTATGTTGAGATAACTGATAAAGGCCAATGGGAAGGTTATATCAGTTTTGATAAAAAATTAGTTGAAGCTTTGTTGTTACAAGGAAATCATACTCATTTAGAATTTACTTCTAAAGATTTGCTTGAAGTTTGGTATAAAGGATAAGAAAAAGAGACACAAGAAGACCCTAACTCAATTACAAGTTAGGGCCTTTTAATCATCTATTAATAATTATTTGTTAACAGCATCCTTCAAACCTTTACCTGGTTTGAATGCAGGAACTTTAGATGCTGGGATTTCGATTTCCTTACCTGTTTGTGGGTTGCGACCCTTGCGAGCTGCACGTTCACGTACTTCGAAGTTACCAAAGCCGATGATTTGTACTTTTTTACCATCTACTAAAGCTTCTTTAACTGTTTCTGTGAATGCTGAAACAGCTGCTTCTGCTTCTTTCTTAGTTGTACCCATCTTTTCTGCGATAGCTTCTACTAATTCGTTCTTGTTCATTAATAATCACTCCCAATAAATATAGGTATTAGGGCTATAAAACCTTAATCTTCTGCAATTGTACTATATTCAAATGTGTTTTTGCAAGGGCTTTATAAAAAAATTACAAGAATCTAGAAATTAAAAAGTAAAAATTAAGTAAATTTTATCAATTATCTTTTATATAAGGCTTTTTATCACATTAATATGAATAAATTATGAAGTTAAATTTTATTTATAATGAATAAACGATTAAAGAATGATTGTTTATTAATTAAAAATATGTTAACATAAAAAATAACTTTTAGAAGAAGGAGATGAAGTGCATGGAAAAGTTGCTAGGTGAAAAACGCCGCTACAAGCTTTATAAAGCTAAATCTAAGTGGGTGGTGTCAGCGATTATTACTATTTCTGGAGTTACATTTTTAGTAACAAGTCCAGTTTCTAACGCTCAAGCCGATACCGTTACTGGTAGTGAAAGTGTAAAAACGGAATCTACTCAGGTATCAAGTTCGAGTGTGCAGAATAATGCGACAGCTCAAACAACTGTTACAACCAATAGTAATAGTTCTAACAATGTTTCTAATGTTCAAACTGATACCGTAAAAGAAACAGCAACAAGTAATGTTGACTCAGTAGCTAGTCAAAATCAAGCTACAACAGCTCAACAGGCTCAAACTACTGCTGATACTGCTGATCAGACAGTGCCACCAACAACCTATAAAGACCATGTCAAAGGAAATGTTCAAACTGCATGGGATAATGGCTATAAAGGGCAAGGTATGGTGGTTGCTGTTATTGATTCTGGTGCTGATACAAACCATAAAGATTTCTCTAAAGCTCCTGAATCTCCAGCAATTTCTAAGGAAGATGCTGACAAGAAGATTAGTGAGCTAGGCTACGGAAAATATGCTTCAGAGAAATTCCCATTTGTATATAATTATGCGAGTCGTGACAATAACTGGGTTAAAGATGATGGCCCAGGTGCATCAGAACACGGTCAACACGTTGCTGGTATCATTGGTGCTGACGGCCAACCAAATGGCAATGAACGCTATGCAGTAGGGGTAGCACCTGAAACACAGTTAATGATGATGCGAGTATTTAATGATCAATTTGCTGATGAAAATACTGATGATATTGCTCAAGCAATTTATGACGCAGTTAAATTAGGTGCTAATGTAATTCAAATGTCCTTAGGTCAAGGCGTCGCAGCTGCTAATTTGAATGATGTAGAGCAAAAAGCGGTTGAATATGCAACTCAACATGGTGTATTCGTCTCCATTTCAGCTTCTAACAATGGTAATTCAGCAAGTGTTACTGGTGAAGAAGTTCCTTATGAACCAGGTGGAGCAGACGGAAACTTTGAACCATTCTCTAGTAGTACGGTAGCTAATCCAGGTGCATCGCGCAATGCAATGACAGTTGCAGCTGAAAACTCAGTTGTAGGTGCTGGCGATGATATGGCAGACTTCTCTTCTTGGGGTCCTTTACAAGATTTCACTTTGAAACCAGATGTATCAGCTCCTGGGGTTAGTGTAACTTCAACAGGAAATGATAATCGTTACAATACTATGAGTGGAACTTCTATGGCTGGTCCATTTAACGCCGGGGTTGCAGCTTTAGTAATGCAAAGATTAAAAGCTACTACTAACTTAAGCGGAGCAGATTTAGTTCAAGCTACTAAAGCCTTAATCATGAATACAGCTAAGCCAATGACGCAACAAGGATATAACACTCCAGTTTCTCCTAGACGCCAAGGTGCTGGTGAAATCGATGCAGGTGCTGCAACTGAATCTCCAGTATATGTTGTGGCAGCAGACGGTACAAGCTCTGTATCTTTGAGAAAAGTTGGAGATTCAACTCAATTCGCACTAACATTTAAGAACTTATCCGATAAAGATCAAACATATACTTTTGATGATTTTGGTGGTGGATTAACTGAAGTGCGCGATGCTGATACAGGAACTTTCCACGATATTTATCTGGCAGGAGCACATGTCTATGGAGATAAGACGGTAACCGTTAAAGCTGGACAAAGTGCAACTTATAATTTCACATTATCTTTAACAGGTTTGAAAGAAAATCAATTAGTTGAAGGTTGGTTGAGATTTGTTGGAAATAATGGTCAAAATCAACTAGTAGTTCCATATCTTGCATATTATGGTGATATGACAAGTGAAGATGTATTTGACAAAGCTGCTAATCAAGAAGGTACAGTCTATGGTGGTAACTACTTTGTTAATGAAGACAACTATCCAAGAGGGGTAGCTGATGAAGATTCCTTAAAGGCTTTAGTAAATCTTGAAGGTAATTATAATTGGCAACAAGTTGCTAAATTATACCAAGATGGAAAAGTTGCATTCTCACCAAATGCTGATGGTAAGAGTGACTTATTAAAACCATATGCCTTTGTTAAACAAAATCTAAAGGATCTTAAAGTTGAAGTATTAGATAAGAATGGAAAAGTTGTTCGTGTAGTTGCAGATGAACAGGGTCTGGATAAGTCTTACTATGAAAGTGGAGTTAATAAAGACGTAACTTTATCAGTTTCAATGCGTAATAATCCAAATACTTTAGCTTGGGATGGAAAAGTATACGATGATAAGACTGGTGAAATGGTAAATGCAGCAGATGGTGAATATACATATCGTTATGTTGCTACTTTGTATAATGATGGTGCAAATAAGGTTCAAACAGCTGATTATCCAGTAGTTATCGACACAACAGCTCCAGTATTATCAAATGTTAAATATGATGATGCGACACATACTTTAAGTTTTGATTATAAAGATACAGGATCTGGCTTTACAGATTATTCTTATGCAGTAGTTAAAGTCAACGATAAGACATTTGGCTATAAGTTAAATGATGGCAAGAATTCTAAGTTCTTAGATGCAGCTAAAACATCAGGAACATTCAAAGCTGTATTAGATAGTGATACTTTAGCAGCACTTACTGCAGCTAAGAATGCTTTATCAGTTGCAGTTAGTGATGTAGCTGATAATACTTCAACAGTAACCTTACTGGTAAATGGAAATAATGATGCAACAACTAAAGTATCTGTTTGGAATGTAACTAATGGATTAGAACTCGATCAAAGTTCTCCAGATTATCAAGCAGCAACTTCAACTTATAACTTACGTGGGAATGCAACATCTGATTTCTATTACGATGGTGCATTAGTTCAAGTTGATAACAGTGGTAATTTTGTGGTTCCTGTAAGTACAAGTGATACTGCGGTTGTCTTCACATCAGATGCAGCTGGTAAGAATGTAGTATATAAATTGAATGCAGCAACTCCAAAGGCTGTTTTTGCATGGCAAGTAAATAATACTGTTAAGGAAAACTTTGGTATTGTTTTAGATACAGTCGTAAGCAACAACAAGGATGATGTAGTCGTACAAGCAGCGGTTACTAAGGGGGATAATGTTGAAGCTTATGCACGTGACTACTTCACAGGTGCAGTATATAAAGCAGATGTAAAAGATGGATTAGCAAATTTCCATGTGAAAGTAACTAATAATAGTGGTAGAACTGTATTGTTAGGATGGACAGAAGTTGTGGGACCAACATTTAATGATGTCCAACAAACATCTGCAAATGGTGTATATTTAGGAGTTGACGCATATGCAGGAAATCCGGCACCAGCACCAGCCTTTACAAATGCTGATCAATTAGGAACAAATGTTGTTCAAGAAAAAGCCGATTCTGCTACAATTGGTAATCCAGGAGATTTGCCAGGACACAGTCTAAAGAATCTAACAACACGTGCAGATGCTAACCCAGATATCCACTTTGACTACTTAAAAGATAATGATTACAACTGGGTAGGAGCACAAGCTGTTAAAGATGGTGTATATAATCCATCAACACAAGTATTTACTTTAACAGGTAAGGTTGATCCAAATGTTAAATCATTGGTGGTATTAGGAGATAGTTACAATGAAGATGATCCTGTAAATAAGGTTAACTTAAATAGTGATGGAACATTTAGTTTCCAATTCCATACAGCACCAACTTCACAAAGACCTGTTGCTTACATCTATACAAAAGATGATGGTTCAACAACTAGAGGTACAATGGAGTTAATCTTAGATACAGTTCTTCCAACACTTAGCTTAAATAATGTGGCTAATTTACAATTAGATAGCAATGGTGATTACCAAGTCTACACTAATAATAAAGACTTTAGTGTATCTGGAGAAGCTACTGATAATTTGGACGGATATCGTTTCTTCTTCAATGGAGATAATGATTATCGTAAATTCCACAATTCTGGTGTGAACTTTGTTACTGAAGCACATCAAGATGGAAGTACAGTAACTAATCCATATCCAGCATATAAGTTTAGCAAGACATTTAACTTAGCTGATGCAACTGGAGAAACAACACACGTATATACATTGAGTGTAGTTGACTTGACAGGTAATACTGTAACTAGGAAGTTCTATGTTCACTATCAACCAGCTAGTGATACAGTTAAGACTGTAACAACTGATAAAGATGGTGCAACTAAAGTTCTAGTAGATTACAATAACAATACACTACAAGTAAAAGATAGTACTGGTAATTGGATAAATGCTACTGGAGTCGAAACTGCTAAGAATTACCGAGTAGTTAATGAATACGGTAATGTAGTATTGCTACTAAATGTTCTTGCAGATAAAGAACAAGACAATAATAAAGTACAAGTTAATGAAGTTACAAATAATAAAGTAGAACAAACAGTAGTAACTAAGACTGTTTCAAATAAATCTGTAGCTAAAGTGGGCAAAAAAGTTGCAGAACCAGTAAAAGTATTACCACAAACTGGTGAAAATAATAGTAAATCTACTTCTGTTCTAGGTGCGGTCTTAGCCTCAATCGCAGGATTCTTGGGTGCATTAGGCTTAAGACGTGTTAAAAAAGATTAATAAGTAATAACGAAGTGTCATTTGAGATATGAGTGAATCTCAATGACACTTTTTTGTGTGGGAAAATTTCTTGAGCGATATATTTGATAAAATGTTAAAAGTTAAATAAAATAATGTTGTACATAACTCTATGGAAAGAAGATGATATCATGGCAGAAGAATTACCAAGCTACAAGACAGAATTAATTTCAATCGAAAATTTGGAAAAAGACTACTATGAAATAAAGATTAAAAAACCTAATGATATGAATTGGGTGGCAGGTCAATACATGAGACTAGGCTTACCTACTAAAGAAATTACAGAAAAGAAAAAGTTACGTGCATTATCATTTGCTTCCTTACCTGAAGATGATGTAATCTTGCTAGGTACAAGGACAGGTAAAGAAATCAGTAACTTTAAACAAAATCTTTTAACTGTACAACCAGGTGAAGAAGTAGAAGTTAAGGGTCCATTGGGCCAATTTACACTTCCTGAAGACGGAAATCAAACTTTAGTATTTTTTGCTGGTGGGGTAGGTGTTACACCTATTAGAGCATTACTTGAAAAACTAGCTAAAGATAAGAGTGAACGTACGATTAAATTTGTATATTCATCTTTGGATTATTATTTCTACAAGGAAGACTTTGCTGAATTTAAGAAATCATTACCAAATGCAGAATTTATTTTTGTTCGCGATGAAAATGATGTAGATAGAGAATTAACAAAGTTGACAAGCGAACTAGCTAATGATGCGTTATATTATGTATCTTCTTCAGAAAAGATTGTAGAAGCTGTAAGTCAATCGTTACAAGATAAGGGAATTGATGCTGAAAACATTAAGCACGATATCTTATACGGATACTAAAATTATATAGATACGCAAAAATCTCTAAATATACAATGTGTATACTTAGAGATTTTTTCTATATTTTTTTAGAAATTGGTAATTTAATGATGATTTGGCGTAAATCCCCTTACTTTAGTGAGGGGATGGATAGCCTAAGCTTAGGACTAGTAGAGTCCTATTTTTTGTATGTATTATATTTTTGGTCGTTAATATATCTTTCAACAACATCTTTACTCATATTACCTAGAGAGCCTAGATAGTAGCTAGAAGACCATAAATGACCGCCCCAATATTGTTTTTGTCTAATTTCTGGATGTGTTTGTAAGAATAAAAATGCACTTCTGCCTTTTAGTGCTTTGATTACGTCTACTGCTGATTTTCTCGGTGGAAATGAGATAAGCATATGTACATGGTCTGGCATTACTTCCATTTTTTCGATGGCTATTTCATTGTCATCAGCTACTCTTTGTAAAATCTCTTTCATTTCGTTAGACAGCTTATCATCTGTAAAAGTCTTGTTTCTGTATTTTGTACACCAAATTAAGTGAAAATGTAAATTATATACATAACGTTTTGTGTATATTGCGTCTTTTATTTTATTAATCATTGTATAGTCTCCTTTTTCTTATAAAATTAGCTATTATACTTGATATGAATTGATACATTGATTATGATTATAGTATAAAATTAAAGGGGGTGAAATACAATGAAGAAGATGAGTGATTTAGAGTATCATTATGGATTGAAAATGCGTATTTATCCAAGCACTAACCAAAAGAAGATTATCAAAATCAATGGGAACATTGCTAGAACTGTTTATAATAAAATGGTTGCTATTGACCAAGAATTATATAAGTTGAAACAAGTTAAGTTACCTATTGATAGTGTTAAAGAACGTATTAAAGAATTAAAAAGTCGTAAAAACGCTAGAAATTTGTCTAATCATTATCAGTACATGCAAGATAAGAATATTGATAGTTTAGCTAAAGCTAACGCTATTCAAAATTATCAAAAAGCGTGGAAGATGTTTAGAAAAGTACATTCATCTGGTACACCTAAGTTCCATAAAAAGAGTTACCGTTTGAGTTATCAAACTAATGCTCAATATGGTAAGGATGCTAAAATGGACGTTTATTCTGCTAGCGTAAAATTTCTTGATAAGAATCATATTAGTTTGCCTAAATTAGGTAGATTAAGAGTATCTGGTTCTCACCGTCGTATTATTGACAATAAAGATGATATTAGAATCGGTACTGTTACTGTCTCTAAAGATACAGCTGATAGATACTTTGTATCAATGCAATTAGGCTCTGATACACCATTTGTAAAAAAATTAGCGAAAGCTAATTCTCAAGTTGGTGTTGATTTGAATACAGAAAATTTTTTGACCGATAGTTTTGGTAAAGTGGTAGCTAATCCACGTTATTACCGTACTATTAAAGGTAAACTAGCTAAAGCTCAAAAAGTATTATCTAGAAGGCAAAGAAGAGCTAAAAAAGAAAAACGTTCTTTACATGATAGTAAAAATTACCAAAAACAAAGAGTTTTAGTAGCTAAGCTCCGTGACAGAGTGCGCAATCAACGTAATAACTTTTTGAATCATGTTACTACTGCACTTATCAATAACCACGATTTGGTGGTAGTAGAAAATTTGAGAAGTAAAAATATGCTCAAGAATCACGCTTTAGCTATATCTATATCCGATGTAGGCTGGAGAAGCTTTTTACAGAAATTGGATTATAAAGCTAATTTGTATAACAGAACAGTTATATCAGTTAATCCTAAAAATACAACACAGACTTGTTATGCTTGTGGCTTTATAATGGGAACAAATGGAACTGATAAGTTGAATCTTAAGGATAGAGAATGGACTTGTCCTAATTGTCATGAACACCATATTAGAGATTGGAATGCAGCTAAAAATATTCTAGCTAAAGGATTAGATAAGTTAGAAAAACCAAAAAACTTAGCTAAAGCTAAGTAAAGGGTGCGTTTGGCAGCTCGCGCCACCCGTATATTATTGTATACAAAGTGCTGTGGTAAATTGATGTGTAAGACGTAAGTATCTTTTTTTGGATATTTATGCTGTATTTTACCCACGGAAGAGTGTGTTAGTAGAGCCGAAAGGCTTGAACACTCACAAGCCCCATGTCTTTAGACTGGAGTGAGTTGACTAGAGAAGCCTGGCGTCTATTAAGAAATACTTTTCTTGATGAGCGTCAATTTTTTTAACGGAAATCTATCCTATACTAAATTCAGTAAAGAAAAAGGAGGAATCAAAGAAAGCTATTTTAAACAAACCAAAATTATAGGAGGAATAAATCATGACTGAAAATAAAGCTACTCAAGAAAGAACACCCCAAGAAAGATTGCAAGAAGAACAAGAACACAAGGAACATGTTCATCATACGAAAATTAATGCAGCGGCCATTGCAGATCATCTTTTAGGCAACATGCATACATTACATGTGAAACTGCACCAATATCACTGGTATGTAAAAGGAGCCAATTTCTTTACGTTGCATGAAAAATTTGAAGAGTTGTATAACGAAAATGAAAAATGGTTCGACAAACTTGCGGAGCGTCTAATTACTTCTGGGCATAAACCTGCTTCGACAACGGTTGAATTTGAAAAATATTCGATACTTTCGGAAGATGCAGTTAATAAATACTCTAAAGCAGAAGACATGGTTGAAAATATTATCGAGGACTTCAGAAGCAATCGTGACCTAACTATTCGCGCGATTCGTTTAGCTCAAGACGAGGGTGACGATGCTTTAGAAGATACATTGATTGCTTTTAAAAATGACTTAGACAAGAACATTTGGATGCTGCAAGCGTTCATTGGTAAAGAAGCATTAGAAGATGATGACGCTCTTGATGAGGATGGAGATTAAGGTAAAAGTAGAAGCTGATTTAGGGATTGGAATTCTTTCCAGTCCTTTTTCCATTTTCTTGATGTGCATCAATTTTTTTGTAGTAAGAGATTTATATAATAAAAGCAGCGAATATAAACAAAATAAATAAAGGGGGAGAATGAATTGACTAAACATACCCATCATGAAATTGGCGACCACGCAGCCTGTATCCGCTTGGTTCCAATATTCAATCACTTAGAGGATAGCGCGATGAATTACATTGCTGAAAAAGCCCACACGAAACAGTATCAAAAAGGAGAGTACATGTTTCGTTCACAAGAAAAAGAGGATACTTTATATATTATCAATCGTGGGAAAATCCGTATTTATCGATTGGCAGACTCTGGCAAAGAGCAGCTAGTGCGGATCTTGAACCCTGGTGATTTCACCGGAGAATGGACCTTGTTCAACCCGGATGCAGTACACGAGGAATATGCCGAAGCAATCCGAGATACCGTTGTCTGTATGATTCAGCGAAAAGATGTCCAAGATTTTTTGGAACAATACCCAGCTATTTCTTTAAAACTATTGGCGGAAATGTCTAAACGGTTAGAAAGTTCAGAACGTCAAACGACACAAGTAGCCTTGGAGAGTGTCATTACCCGTTTAGTTTTGTTTTTGGCAGAAAATGTGGAACCTGAAATGGGCAACTCTCCCATCATCACCCTGCCGATGGGGAAAAAGGACATTGCTTCCTATTTAGGAACGACACCTGAGACCATCAGTCGCAAATTTGGAGAATTGGAGGATGAGGGATTGATTCAACAGCTGTCTGGGAAAAGGATCAAGATTCTGGATTTAGATGATTTATTGCTTTACAGCGAATAATCGGACACACTTTTTTCTACACGTTAGTGTTCTGTCGCTCTTCATTAACAACGGAACAGAACTCAGTGCTTTTGCTTCCATCTGTCCGTTTTTGGCTTTTTTAAGACAGAACGACCTTCATTCATTGGGAAAATAAAAGCACAAACATGATATGGAGTGCCCCCTATCAAGTAGACAATTAAATATGTAAAATTTTATGCGGCCTAATTTCGGCATTCTGCTGGAGTCAGGCTTTTTAGTTTCCATTGATAACGCTCATTGTTGTAATAATTAATATATCTAGCGATCCCGGACACTAATTCTTCATAAGTTATAAAAGTATGATCATAGTAGTACTCATCTTTAAAATGACTCCAGAAACTTTCCATTGGTGCGTTATCAATACAGCGTCCGACTCGTGACATACTACGTGTAATTCCTGCTTTTGAAACTTCACGAACATATTCTTTTGATGTATATTGAAAGCCACGATCACTGTGTAAAATTAGAGTTACTCCTGGATTAGCTTCAATAGCTGCCTTAATTGTTTTCATAACTAAAGGATTGTCGTTAGTTTTACTTACCACCCAACTTATAATCTCTCCAGTATAAAGATCCTTTACAGTACTCAAGTAGGCCTTATATTTATGATTTGGTTCTGTTGCAAAGTTTTAAATAAAGAATAAAATCCCTTACGGTATCTATGATTTAAGCTGGGATTCTCAATAATACCTTGATTTCAGTACAGACCGAAAACCCGAAGAGAGTGCCTTCTTTTTGGGTTTTCTTATATAATCCTCGGATGGCTTCCATGCCTTTAATCGTGGTAGAGGCAGTGCGTAAACTTCGATAGAATTTATTGCGTCTCTTTACTGGACGATGGTCTTGTTCAATCAAATTATTCAGGTATTTAATGGTACGATGTTCTGTCCCTTGATAAAAGCCGTATTCTTTTAGTTTCTTAAAGACACTTGTAATAGAGGGGCTTTATCTGTGACTACAACCTTCGGTTCATCAAACTGCTTCACTAACCGCTTAAGAAAAGCATAGGCTGCTTGTGTGTCCCGTTTTTTACATAACCAAATATCCAAGTTTAAACCATCTGCATCGATGGCTCGATACAAATAATGCCATTTTCCTTTAATTTTGATGTACGTTTCATCCATTTTCCATGAATAAAAGGATTTTTTATTTTTCTTTTTTCAAATTTGATAGAGTAGTTTGCCATATTCTTGCACCCAACGATAAATCGTCGTATGAGAAACGTTAATGCCACGATCATATAAGATTGAACTTCACGATAGCTAAGGCTATAACGAAGATAGTAGCCCACGGCTACAATAATCACGTCCTGCTGAAATTGCTTTCCTTTAAAATGATTCATCGTCATTCCTCCTGCTATCTTTTTCTATTATTCTACCTTATTTGATAGTAGATTTAAAACTTTGCAACAGAACCAAAAGAAGTGCAAAACTTGATATGCGTCAATTTTAGTCTGCTAAAAGTGAGCTATACTACAGTTGTAAAGAGGAAAAGGAAGTGTTCATTAATCTGCAATCTGCTGCGGATAAAATAAAAACACATAAAGGAGATAGGAATTATGGAAAAAGCTATATTGCAATTAGAAACGTTGTCTTGTCCAAGTTGTATGCAAAAAATTGAAGGTGCCTTGAAATCAGTTAACGGTATTGATAAAGACAGCATTAAAGTATTATTCAACTCTAGCAAAGTCAAAATCAATTTTGATTCAGCTGTCACTTCGATTGAAGAGATTCAAAAAGCTATTGAAAACGTAGGCTATCCGGTCCTCAAAGCAAAAGTTAAGGCCGCTTAACAGATTAAATAAACTAGGCAATTCTGGAAGAAAAGCTATTTTTCCGGGATTGCTTTTTTGTTGCAATCCGATTCGAGGTGCTTAGAAACGATAAAAGAGAACTTTCTAAACTTGATAGCCGTAAATTTTTATTCGATAAAAAGAGGGTATCGTTATAACTGTAAAGAGGAATAAGTGTCATTGAGGCTGTTAGATAAAAAAATAGTGAGAAGGGAAACGTATTTTTTCAAAACTTGATGTCAGTCAATTAATTACTTAGGCAATTATCTTATACTGTATTTATCAATAAAAGAGAAATTAAATTTGGAGGGAAAAAGTATGCAACAATATATATTAAGCAAGAAAAATGTTATCACCGTCATCAGTGGATTGTTAATCGCACTCGGTTTCTTCAGTCACTTTGTTTTAGAAAACGTAGGACTTTCAGAGTGGTCTTTGATCATCGCCTCTGTCTTTGGGATTACGCCAATTGCCATTCAAGCGTTTCAAGCAATGAAAGTCAAAGTTATCAGTATTGATGTCTTAGTCAGTATTGCAGCGATTGGTGCGCTTTTTATTCAAAATTATGAAGAGTCGGCTATTGTCACGTTCTTATTCTTATTCGGACACTACTTGGAACAACGAACATTGAACCAAACGCGATCTGCTATCAAAGAATTGACTGAAATGGCACCCGAAAGCGCCTTGAAACAAATGGATAATGGCAAATTTGAAGAAGTAGAAGTGGATGATGTAGATGAAGGGGATATCTTGCTCGTTAAAACGGGTGCGAAAGTTCCAGTGGATGGCACAGTCCTTATGGGCGAAGGGCATATCAATGAAGCTAGCATTACAGGGGAAGCTGTTCCGGTCAACAAGCTAGCTGATGCAGAAGTTTTTGCAGGAACCATTTTAGAAAACGGAACGATTCAAATCAGAGCTGACCGAGTTGGTGAGGACACCACATTTGGAAAAATTATTGAACTCGTGGAAGAAGCACAAGATTCTAAATCCGAAGCGGAACGGTTCATTGATCGCTTTTCTAAATACTACACACCAGCTGTCTTGGTTCTGGCAATTGTTGTATGGGCGTTCAGTCAAAATATTGAGTTAGCAATCACCATCTTGGTTCTAGGTTGCCCAGGCGCATTAGTTATCGGAGTGCCTGTCTCAAACGTTGCCGGTATCGGGAATGGTGCTCGTAACGGTGTTCTTTTAAAAGGGAGTGAAGTCATTCAAGACTTCAGCAATGTGGATACAATTGTATTTGATAAGACAGGTACTTTAACTGTCGGAAACCCAACCGTTGCAGCGACTGAACTGTATGAAAAAGATTCTGCTGAAACGCTTGGCTATCTGGCCAGTGTGGAACGGGAATCAGATCATCCATTAGCAAAAGCGGTCTTAAACCAAATTGGAGAAACAAATTTTTATCCTGTTGAAGGAACTGAAGTTGTGAAAGGCGGCGGAATCGTTTCAAGCGTAGCTGGACATAGAGTGGCTGTTGGGAATGTGGCCTTGATGGAAAAAGAAAATGTCACTCTCAGCAAAAAAGTGCAAAAAGATGTCAAACGGTTTGAACAACAAGGGAACTCTCTCGTTTTGACAGCGGTCGATGGTGAATTAAAAGTACTGATGGGCATTCGCGATCAAGTCCGTCCGGGTGTGAAAGCTAATTTGCAGGAATTAAAAGACTTGGGCGTGAAAAATCTAGTCGTTCTTTCAGGAGATAACCAAGGAACCGTTGATGTGGTCGCCGGCGAACTTGGTTTGACCGAAGCTCACGGCCACATGTTGCCGGAAGACAAAGCGGCTTATATCGGAAAACTACAACAACGTGGTCAAATTGTAGCCTTTGTTGGAGATGGCGTTAACGATAGTCCGTCCTTAGCTTTAGCAGACATTGGAATCGCAATGGGAAGCGGAACGGACGTAGCGATTGAAACATCCGATGTCGTTTTAATGAACTTGAACTTCAGCAACTTGCCTCACGCATTAGGATTAGTAAAAGCCACCGCAAATAATATGAAACAAAATATCGTGATTTCAATTGGAGTAGTGTTGGTCTTGTTGACTAGCGTCTTCTTCAGCGAATGGATAAATATGTCTATCGGAATGTTGGTTCATGAAGGTAGTATCTTGGTGGTAATTTTCAATGGCATGAGATTAATGAAGTATAAGTTGAAAGGTCGAAAAGAACAAAAAGAAGTATCAACACCTGTAGAGAAAGTAAAAATATCTTAAGAATAAATTAGAGGATGAACATAGGCACTGATTGTCCCTTATTCAAAAAATAGTTTTTTGCGTATTGGGAAAAGTCTTTAATGGGGGGCAGAAACTTAAAGGAAAATGGCATTATTTGTATCGAGCCATCGATGCAGATGGTTTAACCTTGGATATTTGAAGGTAGAATAAAATTGGGACAAGTTAAATGTGATAGAATCATGTATAATAATTAAATAATTTTATTGAGGAGGACATTACATGCCCAAGAAAACATATACTGATGAATTTAAAACAGATGCCGTAAACTATTATTATGATAGTGGACTTTCTATTAATACCACTGCTAAAAAACTAGGAGTAAGCGTCAGTGCATTAAGAAAATGGATTAAATTATCAAAAAAAGATGGATCAGTGATAACTAGAGGAAGTGGAAATTATTCTAGCGATAAAGATAAAGAGATTGTAAGATTAAAAAGACAATTAAGAGACGCAGAAGGAGCGATTGAAGTACTAAAAAAAGCAATAAGCATTCTGGGATAGTAACAACGGAAGAAATTTATAAGAATATAAAAGAAGTAAGTGAAAATTCTAAACAAAAGCCTACTGTAGCTGGAATGCTTAAACGTATAGGATTATCAAAATCAGGATATTATAGACATAAGTCTAAAGGATTGAGTAAATCAAAAGAACGTCAGCTAAAAATCAAGGATCCTATCATGGAAATATGGAAAGAAAGTCAGCACCTTTATGGTGCACCCAAAATTACAGCTAAACTAAGAAAAATGGGCATACAAATTTCTGAACGTACTGTTGGAAAATATATGAAAGAACTAAAAATACGTGCAAAGTACTGTAAACCCTTTACTGTAACTACTAGAGATTCCAACCTTAATAATAAATTGAAAAATATCCTAGATGAACAATTTAATCCTGAAGCACCTGATACGATTTTGTGCATTGATACAACTTATATTCCAACTAAAGAAGGATTTGTATATCTAACTAGTATCATGGATTTGTTTTCACGGCGTATAATTTCTTGGGATTTATCAACAACATTGGAGACCACAAATATAATATCTCTTATAATAAAGTGAAAGCTACTCGTAAGAGTAATCCAAAAATTATTCATAGTGATAGAGGTAGTCAATTCACCTCTAAAGAGTATTGCGAAATAACAGCTGGAATAACAAGAAGCTATTCAAAGAAAGCTTATCCGTGGGATAATGCTTGTATTGAGTCTTTTCACGCTATGATTAAGCGTGAATGCTTAAATGAATATAATATCAGTTCATATAATGAAGCTAGACGATTAGTATTTTCATATATAGATGGTTTTTATAATACGGTGAGAATTCATAGCCATTGTGGTTACATATCACCATTAGAATTTGAACAGACATACTTTGATAAAGTACAAAAAGTAAATAAAGCAGCTTAAAAGATGATGATTTAAGATTATTTTCCTTGCCAACAAAGGATTAGAATCATTATTTTTGTCAAGGGTTTCCCGTATGGGCTTGCCCTTGATAGAAATAATGATTCTAATAAAATTTTTACAAGGAAAATTATCTTTGTTCTATTTAACTTATCCATTTTCTTGACATAGTACCATGGCGAAATACGTATGGAATTGATAATGCAAAATTTGGAAAAATTATATAATGGCTACTTCACGCTTAACTTACCTTCGATAAAATAAAAAAACAATAAGCAATTTTCGAATATTGAAAATCACTTATTGTTTTTCGGGAAGATAGGTATTTTGTCCCATCCTCTAGGACTTACATCCATTTGTAATAAAAAAGGCTAAAAAATACCACTAGATCAATAGTTTTGATAACTATGATTTAGTGGTATTTTTGTACTAATAATTCAATTATTTAACATCAAATTTACGACTACGTTGAATAAGTAGAAGTGTTACAACAACAGTGATGATAGTATCGACTGCTGTAATCCAGAATACACTTAGTACACTTGCTGCAGTGTCACTAATTACGAAACTGGATAACAAAGGTCCTAAGAAGTATGTCAAGGAAGCCATGAAACTATAGTAACTTGTCAACTTACCATGACCAGTAGGGAAGTAACTTGTTAATACAGATAGACCAACTTGCCAGATACCACCAGCACCGAAGAAACCAACTGCGATACTACCGATACGTGCAGTCATTAGAGATGGTGAAAGTACCATCAATAATAAGCCAAGTGCTGATAATGTTGAGTAAAGTAAGATTAAAGTTAAACGCTTAACTTTTGTAACAACAATAGCAGTCACAAAAACAGAAATCATAGATGACATTGCGTACCAAGATAATAGAGTTTTAGCAGTTGCAGGTGCAACACCTAATACGTTGATTCCAAAGTTTGGAATATATTGTGAGAATACGTAGAAAGTGAAACAAATTGTAAAACCTAGAGCGATGATTAGGGAACCATCAATTGCCATTTTTGGTTGGTTAGCTGATGAAACAGTTGTTGTTTCTTGCTTAACTTCAGCCTTTGGTTCAGTCTTTTTGCTTTCATCATGAGGAGCAAATGGTGTCCACATAACAAGTAAAATATCTAAGAATAATGCGACAGCTAAAATAATTGCAGTTAACCTAGCATTTGAAACAGAAGCTACCCAGAATGGGAACAAGAATTGACATAATGACATAGCAGCTTTAACCAATGAATTCATTGTAGCTGATTTTTCTGGGAAAGCATCTGTTAGGGCTGGGTAACAAGCTGAATCACCAAAGGAGTTAGTAACACCAAAGAATAAAGCAGCAACACAAGCCATAAAGAGATTATGAGCAAATGCAGCACCTAATAAGAAAATAATATCGGAAGTGATTGCGATAATCATGGTTTTTTTACGACCAATTTTATCTGAAATAACACCGGCAAATAAGATTGTTAAGATACGGCCGATACCAACAACTGAAAGTACAGTTGAGATACCTTTAACATCAGTATTCCACGCCTTTTGGAAATAAGAACTGTATTGTGAAATGATGATTGTTGCCATACCAACTAAAGCAAAGTTGATATAAACACTGGCAGCGACGCCAGCATAATTTTGTTTTTTCATAACTTTCCACCCACCTAATTGTGATTTTTTTATCAATCTATTTACATTTTTAATATAAGTCATCTATTCTGTATTGTCTAATTGATATATTTTAAGTTAATCATATAAATATTCTATAGGATCTAATTATTTATGAATATTTTAGTAACCGTAAACAATATTAATTTTATAGCATATAAAATATAAAATAATTATACATATAGATAAAATTGAAAAATAAAATAAATAAAGTCTATTGGAATTTTAAAAAAATAATAGATAAAATTAACGTATAATAAATGTGAAAAAGATAACAAGTTAGGAGGGGAACGGAATGGAATTCCCTATTGTGTGTAAGAAAAATCAACCTAAAGCTAAAAGATCAGTATTAGCCTTCTATGTATACTTTAATTATTTCGTCTGGGGATCATCAATCATTCTGGTTTCTCAATTCCATAGTTGGTTCATGGAATTATGGCATACAGATCTAAAAGGAATTTCAATTGTTATTTCGATGCTAGGTTTAGGACATTTGATTACTGTTTTATTAGCGGGTTGGTTTTCGGATAAATTTGGTAGAAAAAATACTATAATTATCGGAACAATTTCCAACATCATATTTTTGATAGGTTTATTAGTAAGTAGAAATATTTGGATGGCTTCAATTTGTAGTTTATTTTTAGGCAATGCCAATTCATTTAATGATTCTGGTAGCTATCCTTTATTAACGGAAAAATTTCCAGAGAAACCTGCTAGTATGAATGCTTTAGTAAAAGCTTCAATGTCATTATCGCAAACGATCTTACCGTTAGTAATTGCAGCTGTACACAGTGCATACATTATTATTCCAGCTATGGCAGTGATGCTAGGATTACTTCTATTAAAAGTGAGTGTAACTAATTTTGGTAAAAATGAAACAATAGTTAAAGAAACAGTTAGTGAACAAAAAGAAATCTTGGAAACTTCTACAAATAAGCCTTCTGTTTTGATTGATGGGGTAAGAATGGTAATATTAGGATTTACTTTATCATTTATATTCTATATGTACTCACAATATGCACCAGTATTTGCAGAAAAAGTTATTGGATCAACACCAGTTTTTTCTAAAACGTTGATTTCATGGTATGCTATTTCTTCTTTAATCTCGGTATTTATCACATCGACTGTAGTTAGAAAGGTACATCCATTTAAAGTGTTATTGACATATTCAATTGTTGCTGCAGCGATGTTAGCTGTGATGGTTGTTCATCCAACTCCAACAATTGCACGTTTGACAAGTATCGCAATTGGTTTCTTTGCAGCAGGTGGTATTTGGCAAGTTGGTCTAACAATTTTATCTCGTTATTTTCCACTAGAAAAAGGGAGAGTTACAGGATACTATAGTTTTGCGGCTGCTTTAACATATTTTGTGGGTCCAATTGTGTCTACTTTTGTCTTAGATGATACAGCAGCCAGTTTAGTTCATGTATTTGTTTTAGATGTAGCTGTCTCAGTGTTAGGAATAATCGTAATGATAATTTTAGCAGTACGTTGCTTCAAGTATAAATTCATCTAAAAAAAGAATCACTAGAATGAATTAATTGGAATTCAATTCTAGTGATTCTTATTATTTTCCAGCATCGGAATTTTGCTTAATAAAATTGATGAAATTTAAAGCAGCTGGAGATTGGTAATGACGCTTAAGAGTGGCCATGTAGATAAAGCGATGCCACTTAGGAAACTCAATTGGGATTTGTTTAACATCTAATGTTCTAAGAATTGGCATTTCTGGGACAATTCCTACACCAAAGTTAGCTGCAACCATACCAGCTACGGTTTCATCTTCGTCAACTTCGAAGACACTATCAGGGGTGCCACCGCAAATTGAAAATAGTTGTTCAGTTTCTGCACGTAAACCAGTATTAGAAGAATAAGTAATATATTTAAAATCTAAAGTATCTTTCAAATTAATTTTATTTTTATTAGCTAAGGGATGATCAAGTGGAGTTATGAATTTTAATTTTTGTTCATATACAGGGAAATAATCAACATCATCCAAGTTATCAATCTTTGAACAGAATGCAACGTCTACTTTTTCTTCTCTTAATTCGTCTAAGATTGAGTGTGAAAAACCGATACCACTTTCAAATTCAAAGGAAGGTTGTTTTTCTTCAGGAATATCATCTAAAAATTTTCGAATAGTAGCTGGTAACCAGTGAGAACTAATAGAACGTAGCATTGAAATTTTAATAACTTCTTTGTTATTTTCGGATTTCTTGGCTCTTTCAATAGCACGATTGAGTGATTCGATAGCAGCTAAGCTTTCTTCAACAAAAATTTTCCCACTACGAGTTAACTTAATGTTTCGACCAGATTTTTCGAATAATTTGATATTAACCTGACTCTCTAAGGAACTAATTGCGTAACTTAAAGAAGGTTGTGTAATATGTAACATTTCAGCAGCCTGTGTATAATTCTCAGTCTGAGCTAAGACATAAAGATATTGTAATTGTTGTAAATTCATAAAAGGCCCTCTTTTCAATTTTTGATAACGATTGCAACGTATAGAAATATTATATCAATTATAGAAAAAATATCAATTAGACGTATAGAAATTATTGATATATATTAAAAGTGTAAAAATTAATTAAATAAATCACAAACTCTGAGGAGGGCTTTATTATGAGTAAGAAAAATCCTATTACTATAAGTTCTTGGACATTGGGAGACAAGTGTACATTTGAACAACGCTGTAAAGCTGCTGCTGAAGCTGGCTATGATGGTATCGGTTTAAGAGCCGAAACATACGTAGATGCTTTAAATGAAGGGCTTACAGATAAAGATATTATAGATATTTTAAATAAATACAATATCACTTGTACAGAAGTAGAATACATCGTTCAATGGTGTGAAGAACCTCGCTCATATGAACAAAAGTATAAGGAACAAATGTGCTTCCATATGTGTGAACTATTTGGTGTAAAGCATATTAATACGGGTTTAATGGAAGATTATCCTGTAGACTATACCGCACAAAAACTTAGAGAGTTATGTGATAGAGCCGGAGATTTAATTATTGCTCTTGAACCAATGCCATATAGTGGTTTACCAAACTTAGATAAGACATGGAAAGTATTGCAAAAAGCCGATTGTGATAACGCAATGATGCTATTGGATACATGGCACTGGGTTCGTGCTAACCAACCTTATGATTTATTGACAAAAGAACAAGCTAAGAAAGTTATTTCTATCCAAATTGATGATGCTTATGAAAGACCATATGCAGATTCAATCTTGAGAGACGAATCAATGCATGATCGTTTAGCTCCAGGTGTGGGACAAGCTGACACAGTAGCATTCTTAAAGATGATCAAGGAAGCAGGTATCGATCCAAAAGTTGTTGGGGTTGAAGTTATTTCTGATAACTATATGTCTAAAGGTATTGATTGGGTAGCTGATTATACTTATAAGAATGCAGAAAAAGTTTTGAAAGAAGCTTGGCCAGAAATTTTAGACTAATTGAATTGAAGAAAAGAGGTTAATATTTATGACTGAATGGTTAGGATTAAGAAATAAAGTTGTTGTAATTACAGGTGCTGCTGGTGGTATGGGAACAAAGTTTTCTCATGACTTTGCTGAACAAGGTGCTAAATTAGTATTGATGGATATTGCTGAAGAACGTGTTGAAAAATTAAGTAAAGAATTAGCTGATGAATTTAAAGTAGAAACACTTGAAGTTGTATGTAATTCTACAGATGAACATGATGTAGATGAAGCTGTAAAGAAGGTAGTTGATAAATTTGGTCGTGTTGACGTATTGGTTAACACAGCAGCAATTCTTCGTTTCTCACCATTAGAAGATTTAACATTTGATGAATGGAAACAACAAATTAATATTAACATTAATGGTTATTTCTTAACTTCTCAACGATTTGGTCGTCAAATGATTAAACAAAAGAAAGGTACAATGGTTCATATTTCAACAGTTGCTTCTCATTTCCCAGAAACATACTCTGGTGCATATAGTACAACCAAAGCTGCTGTAAACATGATTTCTAAACAAATAGCAGCCGAATGGGGACAATTTGGTGTACGTAGTAACTGTGTACTTCCTTGCTTAGTTAAGACTCCATTATCAAAAGACTTCTACAAAGATAAGGAAGTTGAAGATGGACGTAGTCGTTTAGTAGCAAGCAAGCGTATTGGTGAATTAAAGGATATTTCTAATACTGTACTATTCTTAGCAAGTGATCGTTCAGGTTATACAAATGGTGATGAAATCAATGTTGATGGTGGTATCGGTATTATGATGCAAGATATGATTCCAAAGCCAGGTGGACGTCGTCAATATGCAATTGACCACCACAAGAAGTAATTTAGTGGAGTGAAAAATATGACTGAAAAGAAAGTAATTACTGCTCAAGCTCAAGGGCATAACGGACCAATTGATTTGGAAATTGGAGTTGAAAATCAAGAAATTATAAATGTTGATGTAAAGAAACATTCTGAAACAAAAGGTATTTTTAATCAAGTTTTCTCAAAACTAAGAAATGATATTCTTGATAATCAAAGTTTTGATATCGATGCAATTAGTGGCGCTACTGTCATGAGTGATGCAATTTTGAAATCAGCTAAAGATGCGGTGGAAGAAGCAGAAGTAAAGATTGATTCTAAGAAAAAAGATATTCCTCATGTAACTGAAGAATTGCATACAGATGTTGTTGTTATCGGTGGTGGGGAAGCTGGTTTAGTTGCTGGATGTCGCGCCTTAAAATTAGGAAAGAAAGTAATTTTAGTAGAAAAAAATGGTTACCTAGGTGGAGCTACAATCCTAAATGGTTCTAATGTAACTGCAACAGGATCTAAAGTTGCTAAGAATATTTTTGGTGATGAAGCGAATAATGATACACCAGAAAAATTAGCAGATGATGTTAGACGTGAATCAAAAGATACTAATGTTCCTGAGTTAACTAATTTAATGGCAAATAACATTGGTGATGCAATTGATTTTATTTCTGAATTTGCTGGCTTAGAATATCGAAAAGCTCAAACTCAAACACCAGAACATTCAGTTGAACGTCAAGTTGAATTACCAACATCAAGTAGTTATGAATTTATCACTAAAGTTGCTAAAGCTTTTGAAGAAAAAGGTGGTCAAATCTTACTTGATAGTCGAGTAGAAGAAGTTATAATTGACGGTGATAAGATTACAGGTATTGTGACTGAAGGAAAGCATAAAACAACCAAGATTTTTGCTTCAGCAGTAGTCCTAGCTTCCGGTGGTTATGGTGCTAATACAAAGATGCGTGGACCGGAAAGTCAAGGTTTATACTATTATGGACCAATGACATCAACTGGCGATGCTTATCAATTCTTAGCTCCATTACAATTGAAGACAAGAAACTTAGGCTGGTATAAAGTATATCCTCATGGGGTAGAAACTGAACCAGGAATTGCTAAGTTAACAACATATGCATCTAAACTTGCTACTGATATGGGAGCAATTTATGTTAATACAGATGGTAAACGAATCGTTAATGAATCTGATGTATATGCTGAATTAAGGGATGCAGTCTTAAAACAAAAAGACAGAGTGGCATTCTTAGTAATGGATAAGCGAACATGGGATGAATTCTACAAATTGTTAGTCTTACATGACTTTAGTGAAAGTGAAATCGCTGATTACTTTGCAAAAGACGGAAAGAGTAATCCAATTCTTGTGAAGGGTAGTTTACAAGAGGTTGCACAAAAAGCAGGTATTGATGTAGCTGGTTTAAGTGAAACTGTTCAAAAATACAATGACTATGCTAAACAAGGAAAAGATGAAGAATTTGGCCGAGATAGTAAATTCTTACATGAATATGAAGGCGATGAATTTTACATCATTGAACAACGTGATCGTTTTGCAACCACATTAGGTGGATTTGTAACAGATGCAGATCTACATCTACAATTTGAAAATGGTAATAAATTGGCTAATGTAGTTGCTGCAGGTGAAGTAATCGGTGGAGCAAATGGACATGATTCTATGCCAAGTATGATGAACTCATGGGGCATTTCTTCCGGATTTGTAGCAGGAAAAGAAGCAGCTGAAATAAGTGAAAATTAATTTTAAAGGGGATAATTAAAATGGAACGTATCGATGGACATACTTTATTAATTGGTTTGATGGCATATCCTATTAGACATTCTATGTCACCAACAATGCATAACAATGCTTTTGCTAAATTAGGTTTAAACTATGCATATTTAGCATTTGAAATTGATAATGATAAACTAGAAAAAGCTGTAGATGCAATTAGAACTTTAGATATGCGTGGATCTAACGTATCTATGCCAAATAAGCAAAAGATTATTCCTTATTTGGATAAATTAGATCCAGCAGCTAAAATGGCTGGTGCTGTAAATACAGTTGTAAACGATAATGGTGTATTGACTGGATATACAACTGACGGAACAGGTTTCATGAAGTCACTAGCTGATGAAGGCTTAGATATTCGTGGTAAGAAGATGACATTAGCAGGTGCAGGTGGTGCTGGTACTCCAATTGCAATTCAAGCAGCACTTGATGGGGTAAAGGAAATTTCTATCTTCAATTTAGATGATGCTCAATGGGAACAAGCTGAAAAGAACGTTGAAATCATCAATCGTGAAACAGATTGTAAAGCAACACTACATCACCTAGAAGATAAAGAAGACTTTAAGAAGGAAATTGCTTCAAGTTATATCTATTGCGATGCTACAGGTGTAGGTATGAAACCATTAGAAGACATGACATTAGTTGAAGATCCTAGTTGGTTCCACAAAGATATGATTGTTTTCGATACAGTCTATGCACCAAGAGAAACAAAATTAATGAAAGTTGCTAAAGAAGCTGGCGTAGATCATGTTCTTAATGGTTTAGGTATGATGTTAGAACAAGGTGCAGAAGCATTCAAGTTATGGACAGGTGAAGATATGCCTGTAGACTACATCAGAGAATTATTATTTAGCGAAGATAACTAGGCGGTGAATTTGATGAGGATAGTCAAAGTAAGAAATGTTGAATTCGGTACGGACCGTCCTAAAATAGCTGTTCCAATTACCGGAAAATCAAGTGATGATATTATAAAGCAAGCCGAAACAATTATGTCTAGTGATAACGCTGATTTAATTGAATGGAGAATAGATTTCTTTGATCAAGTTGAAGATGCTGAAAAGTTGGTTGAAACAGCCAAAAAGCTACGCCAAGTTATGGGTGAAATGCCTTTATTAACTACATTTAGAACTCATTTCGAAGGTGGAGTTAAAGAATTATCAGAAGAAGAATATTTCGATATTTGTCGCGTATTGATTAAAGAAAAGGCAACAGATTTGTTAGACTTAGAATTGTTCAGAAAAACAAGTAAGCTAAAGGAAATTATCGCCGAAGCTCATGAAAATAATATCTATATTATCATGAGTAATCATGATTTCGATAAGACTCCTGCAACTTCTGAATTAGAAAGACGACTAACTTTGATGAAGACTTACGGTGCTGATATTGCTAAGATCGCAGTAATGCCTAATAGTGCACGTGATGTCCTAAATCTATTACTAGCTACAGATAATATGAAGTACAAATTAAATTGTCCATTAATTACAATGGCGATGGGAGACTTAGGTAAAGTAACCAGAATAAGTGGTGAAGTCTTTGGTTCTTGCTTAACATTTGGTACAGTAGGCGATGCTTCTGCACCAGGACAAATTGAAAGTACTAACTTAAAAGGAATCTTAAATACATTAAAGTTTGACTAAGCAAAAAGAAGTTGAATCAAATTTGGTTCAACTTCTTTTTTTGTGTACTATAAAGAATTCAATGCATCCGTAGTTTCATCATTATCAATATGAGTATAAAGAGTAGTTGTAGCAGTTGAGCTATGTCCTAATTGTTGTGCAGTTAAAACAAGGTTATTAGTTTGTTTATACAATCTAGTAGCTAAAGTGTGTCTCAACTTATGAGGAGTAACTCTGACTTTGAAACCTTTAGAGTATTTGGAAACCATTTTTTCAATAGCAGAGCCAGTAATGCGTTTGGAACCACCACGACTAATAGCTAAGAAGAATGCTTTTTCATATTTATCTGCACGATAACGACTAGCACGGATATCACGATAATTAGCTAGATATTCCATTGCAAAAGCGGCAATTCTAACAGAATCTTTTTTATTTCCTTTTCTAAGTACAGCAACTCGATTGTTTTCGAAATCTAAATCTTCAATATTGATATTAACAACTTCAGATAAACGGAGACCGGATCCTAACATTAAAGCATTGATAGCTAAATCTCTTTCAACATCGCGATTGTAGAATTTTTTAGCTTGAGTAGATAATGACTGAGGATAAACTTCTTTGATATATTGCAGATATTCATCAGTTTCATCATCTAAAAATAACTTTTCTTCTAAGGCATCAGCTCTAGCTTGTAGCGTTTGCTTATCAGCCACATTATCAATACTTTGCATAACGTCGTGTGTTAAAAAAGGTTTTTCTTGAGAGTTATTAGCACTTCTGCTTAAGAACTTAAATATCACCTTTAAAGCAGTGATATTGCGCTGAATAGTTACTTTAGATAGAGTCTCAGTAGATTCTTCTTTATGACCATTTTTATCAAGAGCTTTTTTATTTTGCTTTTTTCGGCGTAAAAGATAAGATTTGTATTCAGTAGCAGTACGAACTGTAAGCTTATCAAGCGATTCTGGGGCGATGTCACTAGTTTTATTTTCGTTAATATAATGATTTTCAATCAACCAAATCAAAAATTGATGGAAATTCTTCAAGTATTCAAGAATAGTATTAGGAGAATATTCATCAGCGGTTTTTACAATAACAAAATCATTCATATAATAAGGGAGCTCATGTAGCAACTCATCGATTTTTTTATTTGCAACTTCTTTTTGCATAGTTATCCTCCGAACATTCATTTGATAATAGTATTATACCATGAAATTTAAGTTTCGTGTTAAATATAACTTATACTTTGTGTTAATTCACAATGTAAATATATATGTTAAGTGGTAAATGGTAATGAAATGAGTCTTACTTAAGAGTAGAAGTAAGACTTTTGATTAAGGAATACAGATGTATTATAAAAAAGAGGGGAATGTAGACAAATTACGTGTGAGATAAAGTAATCTTTTTTGAATTAAACTACTGTACGAAAATAATCTTATCAATAAAGAAAATAGTATAATAAAATATAAGTAGAGTATAGTAATGTACCTGTACAAAGGTGAATCTAATCATAATGTTATTTCTGTGAACAAAGGAGATGTTCAAAAATGAAAATTACAACTCAAATTAGTCTTGATGATGTTTTGGATAATTTTGAAAGATTATGGACTATCGTTCATATGAAAGATGGACGAATATTAAATTTATATATCGTTGATGTTGATGATGAGTTCCAGAGAAATGATGAAGAAGATGAACCAGAGTTAAAAGCTATCGTTTATAACACTACAGGTAGTAATTCGTATGGAAATGGGATTGCTTTTGATGATATTGACAGTATTGAACTAGATCCTGACAAAAATTAATTAAAAAGCTGTCATACAATTTAAACTTTACTGGAGGAGTTGAGAATTAATGAAAATAAATAAAGAAACTAAACTTTGGGACGTTATAAAAGCTTTTAATTGGAAATGGTGTGTAGTTACTTTAAAGAATGGTAAAAGAATAAAATTATATATTGTAGATGTAGATTATGAAGCATTTGGGTATAATATTATAGTTTATAATTATACTGGTAGTAATTCTTATGGTAATGATATTCCATTTAGCGATATAGATGAAATTGAATTATATAAGAGTGAGGAGTAATATTGATCTAGATTTAAGTGGTCTCAAGAGATTGGAGAGATACTAATGAAAGCTATAGATGTTCTTTATTTAGAAAGTGAAGATATTTCATGTATTACTATACAAAGAACGGATATTGTGGCAGGTCAAAAGATAATTGATAAAAATGACACAACATTTGAAGTATATGGTCTTGTTCCTAATGGCCGTGGATTGCTTAATGGAATTTCTAGTTTATTAGTCCATGGAAAATTCGAAGGAAATATTGTGAATTTGGTAGATGAAGAATAGATAATAGCTATTAAACTGCTTTTTACAATTAAAAACTACTAGTAATTATTAGTTTAAAAAGGTATTGATACTTTTATAGGAAGTGATAGAAATGTGTACAGCAATTACTTTAAATGGTAATAGTAATTACTTTGGAAGAAACTTAGATTTAGATTTTTCATATGGTGAGGAGGTAATCATTACTCCGGCTGAATATGAGTTTAAATTTAGAAAGGAAAAAGCTATAAAGAATCATAAATCATTAATAGGTGTTGGAATTGTCGCTAATGATTATCCACTGTATTTTGATGCTATTAATGAGGATGGACTAGGAATGGCAGGATTGAATTTTCCTGGAAATGCATATTATAGCGATGCTTTAGAGAATGATAAAGATAATATTACGCCGTTCGAGTTTATTCCATGGATTCTGGGACAGTGTAGCGATGTTAATGAAGTAAGAAATTTAGTTGAAAGAATAAATCTCATTAATCTTAGTTTTAGCGAACAGTTACCTTTAGCAGGATTACATTGGTTAATTGCTGATAGAGAAAAATCCATCGTAGTAGAAGTAACTAAATCTGGAGTACATATTTATGATAATCCAATTGGAGTATTGACTAATAATCCAGAATTTAATTATCAGATGTACAATCTGAATAAATATCGCAATTTATCTATCAGTACACCACAAAATACATTCTCAGATAGCGTGGATTTAAAGGTAGACGGTACTGGTTTTGGTGGTATTGGCTTACCAGGCGATGTATCTCCCAAATCTCGTTTTGTGAGAGTTGCTTTTAGTAAGTTAAATTCAAGTAAAGGGACGACCGTAGAAGAAGATATTACTCAGTTTTTCCATATACTAGGGACAGTAGAACAGATAAAGGGCGTTAATAAGACAGTTAGTTACATATCCATTTGAAAGGAAACAAATAATAAATAAGTTGAATTAAGCAAAATAACTGGTATCATAGTAGGGTACCAGTTTTATTTATTGTGATAAATATAGAAATTACATTGCAACTATAAGCATTTTAAAACAAAAAAAGCTGAACTTAATTCAGCCATTAAGTATTATTTGTCTGTCAAGTATATCTTTCTTAAATCTGAAACTTCTTGTTCATTCAACTTCAATTCTGTATGCAAATAATTATTTATCCCACCAAAGTTATCTTTCATCAATTGCAAAGCATGATTTAAATAAGCTTCATTAACTTCAAATAGGGCCTTAATATTCGCGGACATCACTGGACCCATTCCACTTACATCAGCTATTTTCTTTGCTCGAACAGTTTCTGTATAAACGTTAGATGCTAAGTAATCTTGATGAATTATTTTACTATCTACACCTAGTGCAGTTAACAAATAAACAGCTCCCATACCAGTTCTATCTTTACCAGCTGTACAATGGAACAATAGAGCTTCATTTTCTTTATCATTAGCTAACAATAAATCGAAGAATTGGCGATATGCTTTTTTAGCTCCATCTGTAAGTACAATATCTTTATATGCTTTCAACATATCCTCAAAACCAGCATTTTTAATCTTGCTGTAGGTCTTATATCTAGTCTCTTGATCTTTCTTAGTACTACGAGTCTCATCCTCTGAAAAAACTGGATTAAAATGATAATGAACATTATTGCTAATCCGATCAGGTTCAACTTCCTTTTCAGATATTGAACGAAAATCTACGTCATATCTAAGACCATAGTCATCTAAATAGTTAACATCTCGTTCAGACAAATATGCCAAATTAGCAGAACGCAGAATTTTATGCTTTTTAATCTTACGTCCATCTAATGTTTTATAACTGCCTAAATCACGAAAATTAAATCCATGTTTTATATCTAGTAATAGTAGTTTTTGTTCCATATAATCCCTCCATGGAGTGTGGCTTTAAATATGATTTTAACAAAAAATAAGCCTATTACCAAATATAAGTTATTATATCCAGTTTCGTTTTTCAGCTAAATTTACAGCTTCTAAGCGCGAACGTGTTCCTGTCTTACTGAGAATAGAGGAGATATAATTTCTAATAGTACCTTCAGACAAGAAAAATTTTTGTGCCAATTCTTTAGTTGAAGCACAAGTTTTTAAAGCAGCCAGAATTTCTTGCTCGCGATTTGTTAGGGGATTATCAACAGTGTTCAAAACACTAGTAACAAGTTTAGGATCAAATACTGCATCACCATTCATTATCATTTTTATTGCATTAACCAAAGAATCACTTGGACTATCTTTTAATAAATATCCATTAACCCTTGCTGCAAGGGCGTCTTTGAAATATTTGCTACGTGCAAATGTAGTTAAAATTATGATTTTTATATCTAATTTCATTAGCCGAAGTTGCTTGGCAATTTCTAATCCAGAAAGTCCTGGCATTTCAATATCCAGAATAGCGACATCTGGTTTTAGCGTAATAACTTTTTCCAATGCTGCCTGACCATCTGTTTCAGTTCCGACTACTGAAAAATCATCTTCTAAATCAAGTAACATCGCCAAAGCACTATTTAACATTTGCTGATCTTCAGCCAAAAATATACTGACCATTCTTAATCACCCTTTACAATAGGAATACTTATATCTATTTTAGCACCATTGTCATTATCAAAATTAACATTACCATCTAGATAATCAATTCTCTTTTTTATTCCAGATAAACCAAATGATTTTTTGTAAGATATATTTTTATCAAAACCAATCCCATTATCATGTACAGTTATTAAATATTGATTTTTGTTCTGACTAAAAGTAACACTAAAGAGATTTCCATGACTGTAGCGAATAGCATTAGTAACCAACTCAGTAATAATTTGACTTATTGTATTTTGAATATCCTTATTCCAATCTACTGTAATCTCTTCGTTTTTTGTATGTAGCATTATACCAGATTTATCCAGATTAGATTGTTGTATATCCAAAGTTTGTAGTATTGTAGAATGTTTCATATCTGCTACAATTTCTCTAACCAAGTCTAAATTTTGACGAGAAGCCGCTGCAATGTCTTTTAATTGTTGTTTAGCCAATACTGGATCTTTCTCCAGTAATTTCTCAGCTAATTCAGCTTTTAGGGCAAGCATAGAAAAGGATTGTCCCAAATTATCATGTAATTGTTGAGCTATTCTATCACGTTCACTGTGCCTAGTTATTAATTCTAAACGATTATTTTGTTTTCCTAAACGATAGCTCTTTGATAAAGAATTTGAAGCTGGAATTGTTCCAAAAATGAATAAATAATTGATAATAGCTGCTGGTACATCTCCCACTGCCATACTGGGTAATGGATAAGCTAGATATAAACTTATCGTAGATAAAACATAATAAGGAACAATCACTAATTTGGCGTTTTTCATATTAATACTAAAGGTTCCAATAATAAAGCCCGTATAAATATATAAAAATGGATATCTTGCAAAGAAAGAGAGTGTAGCCGCCAAAATTAATTGACAAAAGATATTAATAACTACTCCTTTATCTCTGGCTAAAAAACAATCTCTGTAAACTTTGACAAAAATAATTAGTAAAATTAACGTTATATTACGCATAATAGTGGGCAATGTAAGTAACACACTTACTGCTGGAAATAACCATAGTAACCAGAAATAAGGAGCTAGTCCTACGTAACTTGGAAATAATACGTGCTTTTTTAGAAACTTCTTCATTAGTTTTTCCAATCCTTTTTTGAAGTAAATATATAACTAATTCCTAGAGCTAAGACTAACACAACAAACCAAATTATTAAACCTACAAGCGAATTATAGTTGATGCTATTTCCATGTAAAATGTTATTAGACAAATTTGAAATGTAGTATGTTGGTGTTACTTTACCAATTTTTTGTAGCCATTGTGGAAGTACACTAAGCGGCCACCATAAGCCACTACAAATTGCCATAGGAAAAACTAAGATGTTGGCTAAGGCATTGATAACATTACTATCTTTAAATGATGAAATCAAAATTCCTAATAAAACGAGAGGCAAACTCATAATAGGAATTAGAATTAATAAAAGTATCCAGACCTTTGTCGGTAATGTGAGATTATTAACTAAAATACCGGCTAAACCAATTCCTACAAGACAAAGTAAGTTTAATACTTCAAAAATAATGATCATTTCAATATAATACATAAATTTAGGGAAAGGGCTTAAATCTATAAATAGTGTAAATTTGCGGTCTATATCGGAACTTAGTGTATGTGCAACAGTCATAATAGATCCAAGTAGAATTCCGTAAATCGCCATACTTACTAAATAATCTACCTTCCATTGCATTGTATTACTATAATGTGGTAAGGCTTTTGTAAAAAGTAAATAAAAAGTCAAAGGCATTGCTAAATCAAACATGAAGAATGCCGGATTTCTTAAGATTATGCGTTTAAAATCAATTTCAAGTTGATATAAAAAATTGGTCATCATTATTCCTCGTTTCTAATTAAAGAGTCCATTAATGTGTCTAAGTTTTGTTGTCTAATTTCTAAATTATCAATTGCTGATAAATAGGGGACTAACTGAGTTATTAATCTATTAACATCACTTGTAATAAGTGTATAATGGTGGTTCAATTCACTTACTCTAAGTACAGCTGGTAATTTATTAAAAATATCTTCTATCAACTCACTATTGAAGGTTACTTGAACCTTTTTTAACTGCTTTCCCATTTCATTTAAACTACCATCAAAAATAATCTTTTGATTATGCAGAAAAATAAACCTATTAGCAACTTTTTCTAATTCTTCTAAATAATGACTAGTAATTAAAAATGTTTTCCCTTGTTTCTTTAACTCATCGACATGCTTCCAAAATTTAGTGCGACTTTCTGCATCCATTCCTACAGTAGGTTCGTCTAAGAAAATTAAATCTGGATTCCCGGCTAAAGTAAGAGCGAACTGTAGCTTTCTTTTTTGACCTCCAGATAATTTATCCATAGGATGGTTTGTATAATTTTGCAACTCTGATAAAGCTAATATCGCTTGATAAGACATAGGATTACGATAATATGTTCTAGTTAATTTAATTATTTCTTTCACTGTTATTCGATCTAAGGAGATATTTTCTTGCATCATTACTCCAATTAAATTTTTATCAAATTTTTCTTTCTCAAAAATCTTGCTTTGTCCACTATCTTGTTGAATTAACTTCGTAATAATATTGATCAAAGTAGATTTCCCAGCACCATTTTTACCAATTAAGGCAACAATTTCTCCAGATTGAATTGAAAAATTAATATCATTTAAAACAACTTTATTTTTATATTTTTTATTGATATTTTTTACTTCAAGTGCGGTGGTCATAATTTATCATCCTTCCCTGTATTACATCTTCAATATAAACAAAATCAGTTAAGGTTAATAGAATTGAAAGTCATTACTCTTCGTGACAATTGTCATAAGATGTATGGAATTAATACTATTAAATAAATAATTTCGAATTATGGTGATTTTTATAAATAACTTGTAATTATGTAAAAATACAGACCTAACTCAGAGCCTAAAATAAATCTATACAAGCCCTTTACATTGCTAAGGAGTTTTTTATGTTGCTTATTTTATCGCGATGAGTTGAACGTTATATTGATGTATAATAAAATTTTTGATAATATTATTAAGTCAAATTTATTATTGTCAGAGGAGAGCAAAGAAATTAGTTACGACTAATTTTCATAACACACACAATAATACAGAATTGCGTTTTTATTTTTAAAGGAGGAAGTTATCAAGCTATAAGGAAGATAATTTCATAAAATATAAAGAAGGATTAAAATACCAAAGCACCGAACAAGCGGTGTGTATAATACATATTGTAGTTACAAGGGTGAAACATGATGACAAAACTTTTAATTACTAACTATGAGCGGAATGTTTTGATTAATAGCTATCTTTTAAAAAATACACCTGAATTGGATGATATCAGAAGATTGCTTGTACATAATAAACATATCAGTGAAAATGATGTGTCAACTGAAATGGCTAGAAGGATCAAGAAGCATAAAGCTGATTGGTTAAGAGTTACATATTTGGACTTAACAAAAGATAAAAGTAGGAGTTCGTATTATGTAAAAAATGGTGAAAAATTTACGTGCTATTTTTGTAATAAACCTTTGACATCAAAAGCTTATTTTGTTACTGATAAGGATGACAAAGTTTTTCAGGTTGGTTCAGAATGTGTAAAAAAAATAGCCAATCCAGAATTTATGATTAATTCACAATTGGCTAAAAACTCTAGAGAGCAAAAACGGTTAGAAAAATTACAAGCAAATTATCCAGAAGCTATTGAAGTAGCAAAATATAATGTGTTAGCTATTAGATATATGTTCAAATTGGTTTTAAGCAAGAAAGAGTTGGATAAATTACAAAATATAGTTAAGAAATGTCACAATATAGTCCGTAGGTATATTAGTGGAAAAGGTAGTGGAACAGGGGATTTGAGTCTTTACACAAAGGAGTTCAATAGATATAAAAATTGGTTGATGAATTATCACACAGATAATCTAGATACACCATCGAGATTTCCCACTTCTATACTAACAAACATGATTATTACAGGTCAAAAAGATGAAGCAAATAAGATATATGATAATGTTAGTAAAAGTGATGGAATTATTACTAATGATATAGCTATTAAAATTAAAAATGAAGAATTTTTAAATTGGTGTCTATCAAATATGCTAAGATTTGATGGATATAAAAAACATAAGATAACGGTATCGAAGTTTGGTGAATTTAATATGGTAGTTGGTAAAAGACGCAATAATTATTGGTATAAAGTTGATTCTTCTATCATGTTAAGGATGGCAAATTATCCCAAAATAAAGCCATTGTCAGTCGAACGATTATCATTATTAAAAGATGGAATGATTCCAACTCCTGAAACACGTAAAAAATTGATAGCAGATTTCATATTGTTATTAAACAATAATAAATTCCACATATACCATCCAAATTTAAAAAGGTTATCTGACAGAAATTACAGAAAATATTCTAATAATATATATGTATATTCGAATAAAGGAGATTTAGCGATTTTTAGTATTGATGATATTTTAAATAAAATAATGTTAGATTATATTACTACACCAAATTCTGTTAAATTAAACATACACAACCTCGTAGATAATGCGAATAAAATTACTGTAAAAGAATTGACACAACAAATTGAAAAAGATATACAAATTGACCAATCAATAAAGGAATTATTTTAAAAGGAGATAAAATATGTTTTGTACTAAATGCGGAGCAAAGAACCCAGAAGATGCAACTTTTTGTTATAAATGTGGAAATGAAATGTACACAGATAAAACAAGAACTATGGTAGATGATACTACTGATACTACTGACGAAATTGTAGCAGAAGAAGTTAATCCCCTAATTGATTTTTGGACTAATATTGTTAATTTTGAAGGTAAAATGAATAGACATAACTTCTGGGTTGCTGTGTTCATAATGGCACTTATTAACATAGTAATTGTAGCGATATCATATGGTACAGAAGCTATGATATTATGGTATCTTTACGACCTATTCTTCCTTATTGCAACACTATCTGCTTCCGTGAGAAGATTACACGATATAAATAAAAGCGGTGCATATGTATTACTTAATCTTATACCGCTTGTTGGACAAGTAGCATTGCTGATTATGTTGTTGCAAGAAAACGAAGTAGATAAAAAGAAGGTCGTAGACGACCCTATAAATAATATGGATGACAAAGGTTTTTATCTTACAGCTGCTGTTTTTATAGGCATTATCTTAGTAATACTTTTGCCATTATTACTCAATGGTACTTTATAATTAATATTTAAGCCCTAGTAATTAGGCTTTTATATATCGCCAATATGTGATCGCTTACTAATAAAATAATAAGATGTTTTTGAAATGATTGGCTAGTCAAAACTTAAACATAAAAGTTAAGCTAGACTTTGACGAGTCGAACTTAAAGAGTTTAAACCTAGGTACAGTAAGGGTAGAATCAGATGTAAATCACTTTAAGAGTAAGTTAAGGTCAGTTTTGAATAGTAATTTTAAGATTACTCCAAAGATAAACACAAAAGGTATATCTAACCGACTAAGCAACATCAAGAATGATATGAGGGAATTTAGAAACGCTGCTCCTATCAAAATTAATTTTGAGTTAATAAAGATGTATTTAGTGATATAGCTGTTGTATTAAGACAATTAGAGAAGATACATCGCGGTGAATTAAGATTATATTAGTATTGTATAGAGTGTTTTCAAGTACTACAATAATCATAGTAAGTTAGAAAGTACGAGTTTCTAACTCACTATGATTGGATACTAATGTTCATGCTTATCAACTAAGCGTTTTAAAGCTTTAACATTAGCAAAATATATCTTTCAACATCGGATACAATGCACTAACTAAAGTACAATAAAATGTAACCGTGTTGACGTCAACATTTTTCATAGAATACCACTATCTTGTTAAAATTGATTGTATAAATCTACTTAGTAAGAAGGTGGTATTTTTTGTATTCTTATATGTTTATTGCTACTTGGGGTACTTTATAGTTACCCCTTAACATTGGAATTATAACGAGGAAACTCAAGGGTTACCTTGTTCAATACGTCGCGATGACTATTATATAATTAACTAGAATGATGAGAGCTTACAGATGCTTTGTATTCAAAGTACAAGCAGTCTTAACAAAAGTATACCTTTATTGTTAAAGAGTTTACACGTGATTATATTAAGTATGTGGTTATTGCTATAAACTTTGATATAATAACGTTTGTACGGTATAATAAAAACCAGAAACTTACGTGTGTTTCTACTAAATATATACAAAATCAAAAGGACGATATTATTATATGTTATACAATGAAAAATTGGTGCTTAACAATATTAGAAAACTAAGAAAAGAAAAGAAGTTAACACAAGATGAAGTATCTAAATTTTTAGGTATTGCTCGTGGGTCTTATGCAAAAACAGAAAACGGCATTAATAAAATAACCCTTGATATAGTTTTAAAATTAAGCAGATTGTACAATACAAGTATTGAGGGTTTATTATGTCTATCTAATGATAACAATGAATTAGATACCGTATTAAAAGAAGGTGTTACATACAATGGCAAAACACTTTCAAGTACTGATATAATCGCGCTCAAAGCCTTTTTACAGGGTCTAATAGCTAATAAGTAAATTATAAAATAGTGTAAGAGTAGCTAGACAATATCTCCAAAGCAAGTAGGGGACTTTATGTTATTTGTAATGCTGTTGCTTATCCTTATAACATCGGCAATGATTTAAGGCGTTTATATTAACATATGTAATGGAATAACTACCGTAATTATAAATACGCTTGTTGTTAATTGTTAAAAGAACTATTAAGATGCTTGGAATTAATACTATTAAGTAAATAATTAGAATAATTTTGAAAATACTTACTATTCATGGTGCCGGAACTATACTAATTGTTGTATAATTTAGGTATGCGATGTTTGAAAGGGGTATAATTAATGAACCAAGATGAATTAAAGCAATTAGTAGGTACAAAGGCAGTTGAATGGATTAAAGATGGCATGATTGTCGGTCTAGGAACAGGTTCAACTGTTAAATACATGGTTGATGCACTTGGAAAACGTGTAAACGAAGAAGGTCTAAACATTGTTGGTGTTACAACTTCTATTAGAACAGCTGAACAAGCTAAGTCTTTGGGCATTGTTATCAAAGATATTGATGAAGTTGATCATATTGATTTAACAATCGATGGTGCTGACGAAATTTCTTCTGACTTCCAAGGAATTAAAGGTGGCGGTGCAGCTTTACTATATGAAAAGATTGTTGCAACTAAATCTAATAAGAATATGTGGATTGTCGATGAAAGTAAAATGGTCGATGATCTAGGACAATTCCCATTACCAGTTGAAGTTATCCCTTATGGTAGTGGTACTGTCTTTAAACGCTTTGAAGAAAAAGGATTAAATCCAGAATTTAGAAAAAATGAAGATGGCAGTTTACTTCATACAGACTCTGATAACTATATTATCGATCTTCACTTAGGTAAAATTGAAAATCCTAAAGAACTTGGAGATTACCTAATTAATCAAGTAGGAGTTGTCGAACACGGATTATTCTTAGACATCGTAAATACTGTTATTGTTGGGCGTCAAGATGGCCCTGAGGTTCTTGAAGCCAGATAATTCGAGGTGAATTTATATGAAAATAGCTCCTTCTATTCTTAGCGCTGATATGTTAAATCTAGGTGCTGATGTACAAAAGGTAGAAGATGCCGGTGCTGAATATCTCCATATTGATATTATGGACGGAAATTTTGTTCCCAATCTGTCTTTTGGTGCTAATGTAGTTAAAGCATTAAGACCACAAAGTAAAATGGTGTTTGACGTTCATTTGATGGTGAATAACCCTGAAAATTGGGTAGAAGACTTCATAAAAGCTGGTGCAGACATTGTAGGTGTTCATTATGAAGCTACACCACACATTCATCGTGCATTAGATTTAATCAAGAAAAACAATGCTAAGGCTGAAGTAGTAATTAATCCAGGAACACCAGTTAGTGCAATTGAAAGTGTTCTATCAATTGTTGATCAAGTACTTGTTATGACAGTTGATCCTGGATTTGGTGGACAAAAATTCATACCAGAAACATTAGAAAAGATTCGCCAACTACATCAAATAAAAGAAGAAAGAAATCTTAACTTTGATATAGAAGTTGATGGTGGAATTAACGAAGAAACCGTTAAGTTATGTCGAGAAGCTGGCGCAACAGTTGCGGTTGCCGGATCATACGTTTTTAATTCTGGTAATGAAACTCATGCTGAAAGAATAAATAAATTACGTAATTAATATATAGAAGATACTACTGTGATTAGTGGTATCTTCTATTTTTATATATTGATGAAAGCGTGGGGAAAAATGACTATACATGATTCGAATGTTCGGGAAAAATTACTTCAATTAGGAAGTCAAAAACGGTACAATTTTACAGCTGAATATGCAAGGTGTGGTTACAAAGTTACATATAGGCGTGGATTAGATAGAGATAAATTAGCTCCAACAATTATGTTCAAAAATGTTAAGATAAATAACAATCTAGTTACAGACCATCTGTGGTTCAACTACACAAAAGGCTTTGCTGAGTTGGGAAAACTAATTGTTGGGGATGTTATTAGTTTTAATGCAAGAGTTGCTAGCTATGAGAAATTAGGACATAAAATAGATTATAAATTAGAACGTCCAACAAAAGTTAAATTAGTTCCCCATAAAAATGGTAAAGATGCTTTGCCTATACCTAACACTACAAAAGGTAAAAATGAGTTGTTGGGATACATTATGCTAGAGAATAAAAAATTTTATCAAGAAAATAATCGTCCATATTACCCATGGTATGTTGAAAAGTATAAAAAATTCTTAGATCAAAGATCTTCTAACACTGTTTAACAATAGATACACTTTAAAGTCTCCAATTTACTATAAAGATTAGGGGGCTTTTTTGTCATGATTAATTCTTAATTCATCTTTCTAAAAAATGTACGTTTTTCATAAAGATGGATAGAGAGAAATCCAAACAGTGTAATATAATCTCATTATAGCTTTATTGATTAATTTTGATGTTTATCAAAAATCATATTTTTTCAGAAAGTTAAAATAACTTTTTATTTTATCAAAAATTGATTTCCTAAGTTTGACTTTAATAATCTATCTACAATCTGCTATTTATAAAAAAACAAATTTGCATACTTTTAATTTGGCTATAACAACTGATTCCATTCAATAATTCTTCATCAAAACAATTATATTAACATACCAATCCTTATATTATATTGATATTCAACTTTTTAAATAAGCAAAAACAATTATTTACTTATATTTTTAATTTTACCCTTGCTTTTATTCGTAAATGAGAGTAGAGTTATACTTGTAAGTTAAGGAAAGCATTTACATTTATTAAGGTGGTAATTATATATGAATAAAATTATTATTAGCAAGTTAAACAATGACGAAAATAAGATTGAATGGCGTATTTCTAACAGTGAAACTGGACATTACTTAAATATTTCAATTTCCCGTGCATTAGAAGATGCTATGAAGAAAAAGCGTAATTTATCCTTTAACCGCTTTGAATCTGAACAAATTAACAATTTGTCTCACTTAGTTACAAACATTCAAGAAGACTACGTTCTTAATATTGATGAATCAAATATTAGTTCTAGTTATTTACCATTAAAGGGTATCGACGCATTATCATATATGAAAACCGTCGAATAAGTGATTATAAGCATTAAATTAAGTTGTTATTTTAATACTTATCTTGGATATACTTAAGTATTCTTAATTGATTAAAGATTTATCTGTCAACAGCCTCTATTTTGATGATAGAGGTTGTTTTTTTGTTAAATATTTTACAGTTGCATTGTTTTTGACTAATTAAATATTTAAATTCTCTTATTATTCCTTTGTATTCTTGCTATCTCTACTTTTTAGGTTTATATTAATTCTAGTTATTTTTCGAAAGGAATGGTTACATGTATTACAATGCAGCTCTAGTTTTAGAAGGTGGTGCAATGCGTGGCCTCTATACTTCTGGCGTTCTAGATACATTTTTGGAACATGATATTCAATTTGATTGTGTTATTGGAGTTTCTGCAGGGTCTCTAAATGGCGCTAATTTCGTTTCAAAACAATATCAAAGAACTTATAATGTAAATGTTAAATACCGTAAAGATCATGACTATATCTCCTTAGCACGCCCTTTTAAGCATGAAAGTATTATTAACTTAGATTTCTTATTTGATGATCATGGATTAGATTGGCATAATTTCGATAATAAAGCCTATTTAAAGTCTGAAACTGATTTTATTGTTGTAGCTACTTCTCTAGAAAGCGGAAAAGCTGTAACGCTACGTAATCCCCAACCTGGTCAAGATTTAATTGATGCCTTAGAAGCTTCTTCATCTATGCCTTTCATCTCAAAGCCACATAATACTTCTAAAGGACTTTGTCTAGATGGTGGTATTGCTAACTCTATCCCTTTTGATATCGCTCAAAAAATGGGTTTTCAAAAAATTATAGTTGTTCGTACTCGCCCACGTGATTATCGCAAAAAGCCTACTAGTTTTGCTTTAAAACGCCTCTACAGTAATAGCTTCAAGGAATACCCAGAATTCGTTAAAACGGCTATCAGACGTCCTGAAATGTATAACCATTCTGTTGAAGTTTTAAATAAACTTGAACACAACGACAAAATTTTTTGTTTAGCACCCAATGATCCAGTTAAAGTTGGTAGGCTTGAACACAATACTAAAAAGATGACTGAACTCTATAATATAGGTAGAAATGATGCTGAAAGTAATCTTGAAGCAATGCTTAACTATCTTCAAAAAAGTGAACCCCTATATGACTAAAAATACATTTTAAAACCAAAAAACATGGTATCTACTTAGCAAAACTAAGCGATACCATGTTTTTATTTTATATTTGCCAATTTAGCTAGCTTGGTTGTTGATCCAAAGTATTAATGCCTGGATACCAATCTTTATATCCTTGATATCTATCTACTTCTAGCAGTTTTTCAGCATTTTTTACTCTTTCTGGCGTAGGAGGCTCAACACCTTCAAGACGATATCTGATACCCATTTCCTGATACTTATGAACGCCCATTGTATGATAAGGTAATACTTCAAATTTTTCGACATTATGAAGATTTTCCTTAACATACTCGCCCAATTGTTTCAAGTATTCATCATTATCCGTGATGCCTGGGATAAGGACATGACGAATCCAAACAGGTTTCCCTATACTAGAAAGATATTCGCACATATCCAAAATATTATCATTTGGGAATCCGGTTAATCTCTTATGTTCGTCCGAATTAATATGCTTGATATCAACTAATAAAATGTCGGTATAGTCCATTAACTCATTGAACTTACTAAACCAAGGTTCTCTTCTTGTAAATGGCTGTCCACAAGTGTCCAAACAAGTGCTAATACCTTCTTCCTTGCACATCTTGAATAACTCTAGTGCAAAATCTATTTGCAATAGAATTTCACCACCTGATAAAGTTATTCCACCTTTGTCGCCCCAAAAGCTGCGATAAGGAAGTGCCTTGTTTAGAACTTCTTCAGTCGTCATTTGTGAACCTACCCTTGTTTTCCAAGTGTCCGGATTGTGACAGAACTTACACCTCATATGGCAACCTTGCATAAAAGCGACAAAACGTATACCTGGTCCATCAACAGCTCCAAAAGTTTCCAAAGAGTGTACATATCCTACGACATGACCGTCTTTAGTTGGAACTGGATTCAATAAAGGATTAGCACTCATTCTCTCCACCTACTCTCTTCTAATTATTACATTGAAGCATGGAAGGTTCTTGCAATAACGTCATCTTGTTGTTCTTTAGTTAAATCAGCAAAGTATACACAGTAACCTGAAACACGAATTGTTAATGTTGGATACTTCTCTGGATGTGCTTGAGCATCTAATAAAGTATCTCTGTTGAATACATTAATATTCAAATGATGACCATCTTTTCTCATATAGCCTCCGATCATGTTTACCAATGTATCTTCTTGCATCTTTTCATCATGACCCAATGTTGTTGGTGTTACAGCAAATGTATTAGAAATACCATCTGTAGCATACTTGTATGGTAATTTAGCAACGGATAATAGTGATGCTAAAGCACCTGTTGTATCTGCTCCGTATGCTGGGTTAGCACCTGGTGCAAATGGTTCACCCTTTTGACGACCATTTGGAGTAGTACCTGTGTTCTTACCATAAACAACATTTGAAGTAATTGTAAGAACGGATGTTGTTAACTTAGCTCCACGATATAGATGATGCTTGCTCATCTTAGTAAATAGTTCCTTAACAAGCCATGCAGCAATATCGTCAACACGATCATCATCGTTACCATAACGAGGGAAGTCATGATCTGCCTTGAAGTCAACAGCAATACCATCTTCGTCACGAATTACTTTAACATGTCCGTACTTGATAGCTGAAATTGAGTCAGCAGCAACAGACAATCCAGAGATACCTGTAGCAAAGCTACGATCTACCAATGTATCTTTCAATGCCATTTGTGCTGATTCATAGTAATACTTGTCATGCATGTAATGAATTGTGTTCAAAGCATTTACGTAAATATCAGCAATCCATTCCATCATGTCATCGAATTTCTTCATGAATTCATCGTAGTCAATGTATTCTGAGCTAATTGGTTCGTATGCAGGACCTACTTGTTGTTTTGTAAGTTCATCCTTACCACCATTGATAGCATACAATACAGCCTTAGCTAGATTTGCACGAGCTCCGAAGAATTGCATACCATTTGCAATTGGTTGTGCAGATACACAGCAAGCAATGCCATAGTAGTCTGTTCCCCATGTCTTCATCATTAAGTCATCGTTTTCGTATTGAATTGTAGAACTTGCAATAGATACACTTGCAGCATAGTGCTTAAATGATTCAGGCAAACGATCAGACCAAAGTAATGTAATATTTGGTTCTGGTGCGGCACCCATATTATGCAATGTATTTAAGAAACGATATGATGTCTTAGTTACATGGTGACGTCCATCTAAGCCCATACCAGCAATTGATAATGTTGCCCAGATAGGGTTACCTGAGAATAGTGAGTTGTAAGCTGGTGTACGAATGAAGCATACCATTCTCAATTTCATTGTGAATTGGTCAATTAATTCTTGTGCTTCTTTTTCAGTTAAAATACCACGCTTCATATCACGTTCAATGTAAATATCGATGAATGAATCGATACGACCAATAGACATAGCAGCACCATTTTGTTGCTTGATAGATGCTAAGTAACCAAAGTATAGCCATTGAATTGCTTCTTTAGCTGTTGTAGCTGGTTTAGAAATGTCATAGCCATAGGATTCAGCCATAATCTTCATATCGTTTAAGGCTTTGATTTGGTCAGAAATTTCTTCACGCATTTGGATTACGTCGTTAGTCATTTCACCATCGCCGCAATTTTCCAAATCCTTCTTCTTTCCTTCGATCAAACGATCAATACCGTATAATGCAATACGTGGGAAGTCTCCAATCAAACGGCCACGACCATATGCATCTGGTAGTCCAGTGATAATCTTGTTGTGGCGAGCTTTCATGATTTCGCTTGTGTATGCATCAAATACACCTTGGTTATGCGTCTTAGATAGATTTTCAAATACGAAGTCTGTTTCTGGATCAATCTTGAATCCATAAGCTTCCAAAGCACCTTTAGCCATTCTGATACCACCATATGGCATAAGTGCACGTTTCATAGGTTTATCTGTTTGTAAACCAACAATCTTTTCTAATGACTTGTCTAAATAACCTGGTTTATGAGATGTAATTGTTGATACTACTTTTGTATCAGCTTCAAGAGGTCCACCATGTGCACGTTCTTTTAATTTTAAGTCGATTAATTTATCGTTTAACTTCGTTGTAGCTTCGGTTGGTCCTTCAAGGAAAGATTGATCTCCATCATATGGAGTGAAGTTATCTTGAATAAATTCACGAATATCAATTTCTTCTTTCCATTCTTTTCCTCTAAATCCTTCCCAAGCATCTTTTACATCAACGTTTTGCATTTGAGTCTTTTCAACCATACTCAAAGCCTCCTTTGTGATTTTCAAGAAAACGTTTTCTACACTGTTAATACTACACCTTAGTTAAATTAAATTCAATGAAAAATCGTTCACAATGTTTTTTATTTTCAAAAAATCTTATAAACGCTATCATTTATTTTAATCATTATAAATGTTAATATGACAATATTTTTGACAACAGTTTATAAACTTTAAAAATGTGATTTATGTATCAAAATATAAATTTCATTAATTTTATTTTAGAATTTCTTAAAATTACAAAAAAAGACCCTATATCCAAAAAAATTTAGATATAGAGTCTTTAAAAGTATTTATACTGATGCCCCTAAAATAAAGGTAACTAACGTCGTTAACAATCCAGTTATAACATTTCGTAAAATTGTTTTGCTAGTTGAAACTTCGGAGTTGTGTGTACAAACTATCGCATTAATTGATAATGAGGCAATCATCGCAATTAATGTAAATACCACGCGATGTTCTGGCCTTGCTAGGATCATCGTCAATAATGGAATCATTGCCCCAATTATAAATGAACAGAAAGAACTGGCTGCAGCATGAAATGGCATTAAGATATCGTTCTTTTGCAATTTTATCGGACAATTTTCACAGTCTTCATTTTCCAACTGTCTTTCCATTGTTTTTTCTTGAATATCTCTTTGAGTACTTACAGATATCCATTCTCCACCAGCCATTGAACAAGCTCCAGCTAGCATGCCAGACAAACCACTGATTAAAAGGGTCTTACTATCAAGATTAGCCCCTGCAGCACCTAACACGATTCCAGATACTGAAATAATCCCATCATTGGCCCCTAAAATACTAGCCCTTATAACATTTAAACTATCCCAAAAAAAATTAGTCTTAACTTTCAATACATGCGTAACTTTCAATTTGTACACTTCCTCACGAAATATAAAAATAATACCGTTTTTATATATATATTTAAATTATATAAATCGCTTTTATCACGATTAAATTATACATCATATGAGTAATTAGTACTAATTTAGCAAAATTTATAATTATATACACGTTTCACAATAATATAAAAAAGCATACTTAAAAAGTATGCTTTTTTATAATTAACCTACACTACCATCCATTTGATACTCAATCAATCTATTCAATTCGACTGCATATTCCATTGGTAGTTCTTTAGTAAATGGTTCAACAAATCCCATAATAATCATTTCAGTAGCCTTTTCTTCAGAAATACCTCTACTCATCAAATAGTAAAGCTGATCTTCTGAAATTTTCGAAACTTTAGCTTCATGTTCCATTGATACATTACTATTTAATACTTCATTAAATGGAATTGTATCACTTGAAGACTCATCATCCATAATGATAGTGTCACATTCAACGTGCGCAAACGAACCATCACTATCTCTATTAAACCTTACATACCCACGATAGTCAGCAATTCCTCCATCTTTACAGAGAGATTTTGATACAGTTGACGAATATGTATTCTTAGCATTATGAATCATTCTTGCACCAGTATCAGAGTCAATACCTTTGCCCGCAAATGCAATAGATAACATATTTCCATGTGCCCCTTCGCCATCTAAATAGATACTTGGATATTTCATAGTTACCTTGGAACCAAGATTCCCATCTACCCATTCCATAGTAGCATTTTCCAAAGCTCTGGCACGTTTTGTTTCCAAACTATATACGTTGTTGGACCAGTTTTGGATTGTTGTATAACGGCAATAAGCATCCCTCAAAACATTTACTTCAACAACTGCCGCATGTAAGGAATCTTGTGAATAATTAGGAGCTGTACAACCTTCTACATAGTTAACACTAGCACCTTCATCGACAATGATTAGTGTTCTTTCAAATTGTCCTGAATTTCCGGCATTAATTCGGAAGTAACTTTGAATAGGTGTTTCAACCTTTACTCCCTTAGGTACATAAATAAATGTTCCCCCAGACCAAACAGCTGTATTAAGAGCTGCCATTTTATTATCATCTGCTGGGATTAACTTTCCAAAATATTTCTTTACTAATTCTGGATATTCTTGAACTGCAGAATCTGTATCCATAAATATGATACCTTTTTTGGCAAAGTCTTCTTTCATATTATGGTAAACAACTTCTGATTCATATTGAGCAGAAGAACCAGCTAAATATTTACGTTCAGCTTCTGGTACACCCAAACGATCAAATGTATCTTTAATTTCTTGTGGTACATCTTCCCACTTTCTAGCTACCGTATCAGTATCACGTCTAAAATAATTAATATGATCTAAGTCCAACTCTGACAAATCTGGTCCAAAATTAGCCATCTTCAAAGTCTTGTACTTTTCATAAGCAGCCAATCTAATATCTAGCATCCATTCAGGTTCATTTTTAGCTTTAGAAATATTTCTTACAACTTCTTCACTAAGACCTTCACCAGTTGTATAAATTGGTTCAATGTCATCTTTAAAGCCATATTTATATTGGCCACCAATGTCTTTTATATCTTCACTAATCATTCTTTTCACCCTTTCCTTCATACTTCTCAATAAGTTGATAAATTGCCTTCCATGATAACATTGCGCATTTAATTCGAGCTGGGAATTGTTTAACCCCTTCTAAAATTATTGCCTCACCTAAAACTTTTCTATCAGGTTTTACTTCTTTTGTAATCATATCGGAAAATGACAATACCATGTTTTTTATTGTATCGAAGTCTTTATTTAATACTTCATTTGTCATAATACTTGCGGATGATTGAGAAATTGTGCAACCATAGCCATCAAAAGCAATATCTTTTATCTTATTATCCTCAATTAATGCAGTTAAGGTAATAACATCCCCACAAGTCGGATTTCTCAATTCAACTTCAACACTTTTATTTTCCAACTTACCTTTATGTCGTGGATGGTTAGCTTCTTCTAAAATTGCTTGTCGATATAAATTATTTAAATTACTCATATTTGGAAAAATTCCTCTACTTTCTTTAGAGAATCTACTAATTTGTCGATTTCTTCATAAGTATTATAAAAATAGAAACTTGCTCTCAAAGTAGCACTAACACCTAACCAATCCATAAGTGGTTGTGCACAATGGTGACCAGCTCTAACTGCAATTCCATCAGCATCCAAAAAGGTTGCTACATCATGAGGATGAATACCTTTCAAATTAAAGGATACTACTCCACATCTTTGATTAGGATCTTTAGGACCATAAAATTCAATAGACTTGATATTAGCTAACTTTTCGAGTGCATACTTTTGTAAGTCCTCATCGTTTCGAGCCACATTTTCCATTCCGATTTCTTCTAAATAATCAATCGCAGCACCAAGACCTAGTACGCCTTCAATATTTTGTGTTCCACCTTCAAAATTCCAAGGAATCTCTTTGAATGTTGATTTTTCAGTTGTTACACTGTCAATCATTTCTCCACCATATTCTAAAGGATGCATTTTTTCTAAGAGTTCATACTTTCCCCAGAGAACACCAATTCCAGTAGGTCCTAGCATCTTATGGCCAGAAAATACATAAAAGTCTGCTTCTAAATCTTGCATATCTACTGGTAAATGTGGCACAGATTGAGCACCATCAACTACTAAAATTGCATTACTTTGATGAACAATAGCTGCAATTTCTTTAATTGGATTAATTGTTCCTAAAACGTTAGAAACATGAGTAACTGCTACAATCTTTGTTTTATCAGTAATCTTTTGCTTTAAATCATCTAAATCAAGTTTACCTTCTTCAGTTAAAGTTACATACTTTACCTTTAGATTCTTTTCTTGTGCAATTGCTTGCCATGGAACAATATTACTGTGATGCTCCATATAGGTGGTAACAATTTCATCGCCTTCATGCAAGTTATATCTAACATAACCTTGTGCTATCCAGTTCAAACTTTGAGTTGTTCCCTTGGTAAAAAGTACTTCCTCATCGCGATAAGCATTAATAAACTTTGCCACTTTATGTCTTACATTTTCATATTTATCAGTTGTTTTGACTGCTAAATTGTAGACACCGCGATGAATATTGCTATTGTATTTATTATAGTAGTCTGCAATTTCGTCAATTACTTGCTTAGGCTTTTGCGAAGTAGCTGCACTATCTAAGTAAGTTAAAGGCTGATCGTTCATTTTAGTTTCTAAAAGAGGAAAATCTTTTCTTAAATCACTAGTTTTCTTCATCATAACTTACCTTTCTTTCAATCAATTCACTAAACTCATTGCGAATTTCTTTCAAAGGTATTTCATCTAAAACAGGAGCTAGGAAACCTCTAATTACTAATTTTTCAGCTAAACGTTTTTGTAAGCCACGACTCATTAAGTAGTACAATTGTTCAGGATTTACACGACCAATACTTGCCGCATGTCCTGCAGTAACATCATTATCATCAATTAGTAAGATTGGATTAGCATCCCCTCTAGCTTGTGGAGATAACATTAAAATACGACTTTCTTGTTGTGCATCAGAACCTTTACTTCTCTTCATTACATGTCCAATGCCGTTGAAAGTTAGTTCGGATGCATCTAAAGCAACACCATGTTGTAAGATATGGCCGATCGTATTCTTTCCAATATTTGTAACTCGTGTATCGATTCCTTGAATTTGATCACTTGTTGAAATACCTACGACTTTTAATTCAGCATGAGAGCCATCGCCAACTAAATCAGAATCAAAATCACCGATTGTTAAACCAGAATTCATCATACCCATTGCCCAGTCAATCTTAGAGTCTCTTTGTAAGTATCCACGACGATTCATATAGGCAGTTGTGTTCTTACTTAAATTATCAACACTAGCAAAGTGAATGCGACTTCCATTACCGGCAATAACTTCAACTACAATATTGGCTGTATTACTCTTATCACCATCAGTTTTTAAACGTTCTACATAAGATAGCGAACTATTTGCTTCCGTAACAATTAATACATGATGAACATAATCTCCTTCAACTCGTGAATTTTGGATATATTCACAAGTTAATGGTGTTTCTAAATCTACATTTTTAGGTACATAGACTAAAACACCACTTTGAAGATTTGCTACATGTTCTGCTAATAGACGATTATCGTCCATTTTTAGTCCTTTTTCCATAAAGTATTTCTTCATAATATCTTCATGGTTAACCAGAGCATCCTCAAAATCTTCAACAATTACTCCCTTATCAAGAAATTCTTGTGGTAGTTTAATTTGTGCTTTGTCACTTGCATATTGATAAACATCAGCATTGGTATCAAATTCAGGTTGATTATCAATTGCAGTTGTTCCATCAACATTTATGTTCCAATCATGATATTTAATCTTTTGGAAACTAGGTAATTTAGTAGTTTCAATTAGTTGCTTAGCTTCATTTCGCTTAGCTTTAAACCATTCGGGCTCTTTTCGAAGTTCAATTAATTCATCTATGGATAGTTGTTTCATTGTACAAGCCCCCTAAGCATTTTCATCAACTAATTTAATATCTAAACCAAGTTCATCACGAAGTTTTGCATATCCTTCTTTTTCCAAACGGATTGCCAAATCTGGACCACCAGTTTTAACAAGACGACCGTCCATCATAACATGTACATAATCTGGAATAATATAGTTTAAAAGTCTTTGATAGTGAGTAATGATCAAGGATCCAAAATTATCGCCACGCATTTGGTTAACCCCACGAGAAACAACCTTAAGAGCATCAATATCTAGTCCAGAGTCGATTTCATCTAAAATTGCGAATTCAGGTCTGATCATCATCATTTGCATAATTTCATTACGTTTCTTTTCACCACCAGAAAAGCCTTCATTCAAATATCTGTCAGCCATTTCTTCAGACATATCCAATGTTTCTAAAGTTTCATCCAAACGTTTGATGAAGTCCATTAAAGGAATTGGATCATCTTTAGGACGACGAGCATTAATTGCACTCTTAACAAATTCTGCATTAGTTACTCCTGGAATTTCTTGTGGATATTGCATTGCTAAAAATAGTCCCATTCTAGCACGTTCATCAACCGGTAAATCAATAATGCTTTTACCATTTAACAAAATATCCCCTTTAGTAATCTTATAAGCAGGATCGCCCATAATAGTTGAAGAAAGTGTTGATTTCCCGGTACCGTTTGGACCCATGATTGCATGAATCTCACCAGTTGACATCTTCAAATTAACACCTTTCAATATTTTCTTTCCTTCAACAGTTACATGTAAATCTTTAACTTCTAATACTGACATTTAAATCACCACTATAAAATAGTTACCTTTCCTGGAATTTTCTTATCAATAATAATTATAAGACAAATTACTCAACATAACGATTAGATTTAAGTATTTTTACAATATATATCCTTAAATTTATTTGTAATTAAGTAATAATCTTTATAATAAGTTTACAAATATAGAATAACGCTTACATACAACATAATCAATACTCTTATGCAAATTATTTAGCACAACTTAAAAACTCGCCTAGAAATCATTCTAGACGAGTTCTTACCTATTTAATATAAGCGTATTTGTAGTTCCATTGTGTACCTGCAGTATTTTGAATAATACCCTTTACTTTGGTATTTTGCATATAAGATGTTGTTTGTTGATATAGAGGTGTTACCCCTTGATCAGCATTAAAGAGTCGAGCAGCTTTAACTAAATCTTCCCAACGTTTATTAGCATCATTGGCATCTTCATTTTGTGCTTTTTCAATTAAAGCATCGTACTCTTTATTAGAGTACTTTCCATAATTGTATGAAGTTCCTGTAACTGGAATTTGCATGAAAGTGATTGGATCTTTAAAGTCTCCACCCCAACCAGATACATAAATGTCATAGTTACCTTTACGAGCTTTAGATAATGCGCTATTTCCAGGAATATTTTGTACGGAAACCTTAATTCCTGGCAATACCTTTGTATATTGTGATTGTAGATATTGAGTTAAAGCATCATTATTAGCCATTTCATTGGAAGCTAGAATTGTGAAATTCAAATTCTTTTCACCAATTTCTTGTAATCCTTTTTTCCAATATTCTCTAGCTAATTTCTCATTGTAATCAACTGTATTATCTACTTTTTGTTCTGCAGCGAAATCTTTACCTGTTTTTGGATTAGTAGCTAAATCAGATGCTACAAAACCAGTTGGTACATTAGATCCATCGCCGAAAACTTTCTTTGTAAGTGTCTTTCTGTCAATCGCTAATGATAAAGCTAATCTAATATTTTTATTATTTAGTGCCTTACGATTTACTTCATTAGAATCATTAAAGTTATAGTCTAAATATGCAACGTAAGAATAAGAGTATTGCTTGAATTCTGGCTTGTTATGTAGATTCTTAACTTGTTCACTAGATAATGGTGTTAAATCTAACTTACCTTGTTGGAATAATTGATAACCTGTATTGGTATTTTTAACTACTTGATAGTTAATCTTTTGTAGTTTTACCACTTTTTTATCCCAATATTGATTATTCTTTACAAATGACCACTTATCCGAAGTACCATTCCAGTCTTTAACTTTAAATGGTCCTGAGTACACCATGTATTTAGAATTAGTTCCATATTTCTTACCATACTTTTGTACCACTTTTTCACTTTGTGGTCCAAATAATGGATATGTCATTAAGACTTTAAAATATGATATAGGTCTATCTAACGTAATAACAACCTTATTATCACCTTCAGCCTTTATTCCTAATTTATCAGCTGACATTTTACCTTCATTGATAGCTTGGGCATTCTTTACATCATAGAACAAATAAGCATATGGTGAAGCTGTCTTAGGATCAATTGTTCTTTTCCAAGAATATACAAAATCTTGAGCAGTAATCTTATCTCCATTACTCCACTTTGCATCTCTCAAAGTAAAAGTCCATGTTTTGCCATCTTGTGAAACTTGACCACTTTTAGCTAATCCAGGAGTTACCTTGCCATCTTTACCTAAACGATAAAAACTTTCAAAAACATTCCCAGTTTGACCATAACCTGTAGACTTAGAAATATCAATGGTATCCAATGGTCCAGTTGTACTTAGATTTAAAACTTGTTTAGAATTTTCACCAGTTGATTTACCACATGCAACTAACAAAATTGCGGTTAAGCTTATAAATATTCCAGTAATAATTGCTTTAATTCTTTTCATCTTTATTTTCCCCTTTATGTAAAATATGTTTTTTAATCTATAAACAGTTCATCATCCATCCTTCCAAATAAACAAAAAGGACTTGCAACTCCAAAAAATTAGAATCGCAAGTCCAGTTATTATTATCTCATATAATCTAACTGATTAAATTAATCTGCATCGGTACCGATAATAAATATATACAGTTTAATCCAATCTTGGAAGTGTGAATCTAATTTTCTGCATGCCAAAACCCATGTTTCCTACTGGACAACATGTTACCAAACAACAGCATTGTGTATTGATAAAGTTTGACATAGTGATTCACACTCCTCTCATTTCTTTAACCAAATCATATAACCTTACTATACTTTTGTCAATAAATTTTAATTATAAGTTTGTATTTTCTAATTTTTGGTAAAAATAATATTACTTATTTAATAAACTCTCTAATTCAGCTAAATTGCTTGCTCGTTCTAATTTAGAATCATTTAAATCATCTATCATCTCTAAGATAGAATAATTTATCCTAGAAGAAGGGGCCCTCCAATCTAATCTACGCACAACTAAAGCTTTTTTAGATTCTATCTTAATCTTATTAACTCTACTTTTTTTCATAATACATCACTTTCCGTAAAAGTATACATCCTATTTGTCGACCAAATTTCTAATCGCTCTATTTATACTGTCAGAAATATCTTCATCACGAAGTTCAGAATATAAATATAATTTTTCTTACAAATCTGGTTCTAAGTTAATTACAATGTTCTGCTTGTAAGGTTTTTCAGGAGTCATATTGTGATTTTTGCAACACTCAAAATAATCATCAATTGTATCTTCAAAATCATCTTTCAATTCTTGTAATGTATTTCCTTCATAGGATAATAAACTTCTAATCCCCAAAACTTCGCCATGTAAAATATTATCCTCTAAAGAATACTCTATTGTTCCTTTGTAACCTCTATAGCTCATGACTTCTTGCATTTTTATGTTTCCTTTCAATTATTATCTATTTAACTGTATAGTCCAAGTTAAATTGAATAAAAAAACAACATCCCCGTCAACAACGAGGATGTCTTCGATTGTGGTATGTAGAACCTTACTGAGAATGACTAAGTTATCCAAACTAGGTAGTGATCTACCAGATAACCATTTATAAATGGATTGTGGGTTCTCAAATCCCATAACTGATTGAATATCACGTACACTGTACCCATTATTTTTGAATAAACTTTTTAGATTAGCACCAGTTTTTTCTGAATTTATCGAAACATACATTGGCTTCATGAAATCACCTCAATTTAATTATACATACCTCGAACATTTAATACCAAAAATAGCCAACGCAAAATTTGCATTGACTAAAAATTATGTAAACCGACGCGTATTGGCTTACGTGGGATACTCTTGTATCTGGACTTATTAGACTACTGAATCAGACTAGCACATCATGGCTAGCAACTTCCATGACCTAGTCCGCATTTCAAGTTCAGGGCATAGACCTTTTCCTATCCAATTTTCACCAAACATGTGCAATGTTCCAGTTAATGTAATATTGTCGATTTTGGCTACTCAAACCTTACTCGTCAGTTATAGCTGTGTCACCACAACTTCACGACACGAATTCTTAGTTGATATTCTTCTTTGGTTCCTAAGGTAATCAGCCTTAATTAACTGAAGATGGCATATTGCGAATCCCTGACGGCAAGTGTCTTAGTTTCAGATATGAGTCCCCTTGCTTCTCTCTACACAACTTTTTTTCGTTGCTCCCAATTAGTACATTAGAAAAAATAAACGTATCCGTATATTTCGTCATAGTAGTTATTAAGAGACGTATGGCTAGGCGGCTTGTCACACCTCATCCACTAGCTTCATCGGTACACTTATATACTAACAAAGCTTAGGTCATTAAACTATAAACTGTTAGGTTAATTTGGGCGATTTCGACATAGGACCAATTTCTTAATTTATGCAAAATAAACTTTGATATCGCTTTATTTGCATAAATTTTAGAATTTCTCCTGTGTCTAATATTCAAAATTAGCTTTTCATCACCCCAAAATATCAGTCTATTCTTTCTAATTCTATACTTCTAAAGATGAAATAATCTAAAATTGTTAATATCAAAATCCACATTGCACTAAAATAAAGTTTACTATTATCTGCATGAATCAAATAGTTAATAGGCCATGCTACGAAACACCAATAGGCTGACATTAAAGTTTTATTACTAGCAAAAATAATAAATAAAATCTCTACTAATGAAAATACTAAATTTATATATTTATTAGTAACCATATATAAAAACATGTGACTATGATTAAGTAATACTATCAATAGCCACATTGCTATTCCGCTGATTATCCCTAATTTAACTTGGGCTATGGAATAACTTATTATCCACCATACAAAAAATGAAATCCACCATAATAATAAGTCTAAGATTAACGTTTTTATTGTAAGTAATTTCACTTGACTATACTTACGAACTTCTTGAAAATTATTTGCTTCTCTTTCTTGTTCAAAGCATATATTAGTTATCACAGAAATTAAAGATGGATAAGCTAGAGCAAATGCCAGTACAATATTTTTATAAGTTAGTAAATTTCGATGCCAATACAAATACCCGTAGGCTGATGCAATTTCAAAAATAGTGAAACTTACTAATAGGTATATAGTAGGACTACTTTTTAATTTTAATAATTCACTTCTAATCATTTGATTTACCCCATCTTGTAAAATATATTAAAAGTAAAGATATCAATAATGAAAGTAATACAGGACTCATAACATCAAAAAGTTGTAAATTTATAATTTTAAAAATTCCTGAGGGCTGTACCCCTAATAGATACTGTGATATTTTATAATGGTACGAGTATGGAAATGCAAACCACCATTGTGTTTGAGAAATGATAGATCCAAATAATAAACATACTAACGTATTAACTGCTATAAGCAAATAGCCATTTATAAAATTAGCTAAAAAATATAACCACGGTATATTCCAAAATACAGATAACAATAACAGAAATATACTTAGTATACTTTTACTTAGTAATAATTCTGTATAACCACTAAAAAACTTATTTAAGACAATTACTAGTATTATAAAAAAAAGACTTGATATTGCAACTCGTACAAAGATTAAGAAAATTTTTGCCAAATAAATTTGGAAACTCCACAAATTATACTTAACATTTTGAAAGTTTCCTGCTTTTTTCTCCATATTAAAATCCATTAAAAATAATAATCCTATTAGTAGGTATAAAAAAACAGATTCCCACCAATATATGGCAAAAGGAGAAAAAATAATTACTCCCCCTACTAAAAAAGCAATTAAACCCGTTAATAAAGGGATGATCCATAAAAGTTTGTTTATTCTAACTTTTTTTAATTTCAATATTTCAGAAAACAAAGCTTTTATCATATGAAACTCTCTCCCTTCATAACATTAAAGAAAATCTCTTCAATATCTTTATAATTACTTTGAATTTTATCATATACAACATGTCCTTTATCTAAAATGATAACTTGATCGACGATTCTTCCAATTTCATGTAGCTGGTGACTTGATATCAAAATAGTTACACCTTGTTTTTTTAATGACTTTAGTAAATCTAAAAATTCAATAACCCCATCAGGATCTAATCCGTTAATTGGTTCATCGAGAATTATAAATTTAGGTTGTGTTAAAATAGCCATTCCGATCCCCAATCTTTGTTTCATGCCAACTGAAAATTTACCTGCATGTTTTTTATCCGTGCTATCTAAACCAACTCTTTTTAAAACATCTTTAATTTGATTATTTGGAATATCATATAAAAGTGCTTTAGTTTTTAAATTATCAAAAGCTGATAAATTCGAATAAATTGGTGGTTGTTCAATCAAAGCACCAATGTTACTAGTTTTTCCGTGACCTTCAAATAGTACTTGTCCTTTATCTGGTATTTCAATCCCATAAATAATTTTCATTAAAGTTGATTTTCCAACACCATTCATCCCAAATAAACCACAAATAGTACCTTTTTCAATCGTAAAGCTTACATCCTTTAATACTTCTCTATCCTGGTATTTCTTAGAAATATTTTTCACTTCAATTTTCATCTTATATATCACCTTATCTTTAATTATTCGGTAATAGTATAAGTAATTAAATTCATAATTAGATCAGAATTTCTGGATTCCTAACTTTACACTCACCCCATCATTTACTAGATTTGTAATTATCATGGTACCACCATGTCTGACTGCAACCGCTTGTGCAAAAGATAGTCCAATTCCATAATGCTTTCCACTACGGCCTTTATCTTCAGTAAAAAATAACTTTTGCGCATTAACTTGTGCTTCTTCTGAAAATGGTGCCCCATTATTCCATATTTCAAACCATAAAAATTTTAAATCTTCAGTTACAGTAACCGATACTTGGGGATTACTTTTATCCGCATACTGACACGCATTAAGAAAAATGTTGATTAGTGCTCGTTTTAGAGCTGGAACATTAGCATGAAATTTCTTTAAATTAGTTTTTACCTTTAATCGATTATTCGTTTTGTTGACTATGGCAATATCTGTTAGTTCAAGAAAAAGTTCTTTAATAAATTCATTTAAATTTATTTCTTCGCTTATTGAATTTAAATTTAGTAACTTAGTATAATTAATCATTGTATTAAAATAATTTTCTAAAGTTTGAATACTGTTTTTCATAGATTCCATAAATTCTAATTGTCTCTTATCAGGATTAGTCAGTTCCAACAACTCTATATTTCCTTTTAATACAGTAAGTGGTGTTTTTATATCATGAGATAATGCTGCTACCTGAAATGATAAATCTTCTTTTTCTATCCGTTCAGTCTCAATTAAAGTTGATAACTCATTACTTTTTTGATAGAGTTGCTTTAATACAGTATCAAATTCTTTAATTTTCGACTTAGGATAATCTTTAGTAACCTTATTCCCCATATTTAAAGCAATCTTTTGAATAGCTGTAAAATTTTTTGAAATCTCATGAATTAGTTTATAAATTGCAATAATGATTATTAATGATTCGTATATAATCAAAAATATATATGATATTTGATTATACGAAAACTTTCTCAAGACTGGATTAGTAAATTCCGGAACACTATTTTGTCTAATCACTAAGCTATATAACTTATTAGAAGATATAGTATAACTTGTAGTCCCATTTATATAACTTTTATTCTTTACTTTAGCTAAGTAGTAATTATCTTTATCATTTTTTTGATATCTACTTGCTACAATTTTTCCTGTTCTCCTATCGAATACAATAAAGTCATAAGGATATTTTTTCATCGTTTGCCTAATATCCGTCAAAGTAGTTTTATTAGAATCTAATACTAAATAAACTTTATTCGGATTTGATATATATCCTGCCTTCTGCAAGATAAAAGTTATTGCTAATAACAAACCTAAACCTAAAAAAGTTTCAATAAAAATCTCAAAAGCTGTTTTCCATATTCGCCACTTCATAGAATGTATTTTATTCTTCATACCACTTATACCCCACACCACGAATTGTTTGAACAGGATTTAACTTAAATGGTGCAAACTTTGTTCGGATTTGATATATATATTCGGAAATAGATCCAAATAAAGTTTCTGCATATTCGTCATATACATTATTATAAATGTCTTCACGACTATAAATATGAGAAGTCCTTCGTGAGAGCAATTCTAAAATATCATATTCACGACTAGTCAAAGGAATATCTTGACTATTAACGCATACCCTTCGTTCTTCCAAATAAAAAGTTATTTTCCCCATATCACGCTTAACTTCTGCGAAATCCCGAACTGCTTGACGACTACGTTCTTCTCGTTTAATATTTGCATCAATTTTAGCTAATAACTGTTTCAAACTAAAAGGTTTGGTTATATAATCATCACCACCAATTTTTAAACCATATAAAATATCTTCTTCATCATCTTTAGCACTTATAAAAATAATTGGCGTTGAAATCTTAGAACGAATCTGATAACAAATTTCAGTTCCTGATATCTTTGACATCATAATATCTAATAAAATTAAATTAAAACCCTCAAAATCTGATAATTTTAACGGAACATGAACATTTTGGCAAGTTACAACCTCATAATTTTTCATTTCTAATGCTGTTTTCATAAGTTTTAAAATTTCTACATCATCATCTATAACTAAGATTCTATACATACGTCCTCTTCCTTATAATAATTTTTATAACTACAGTTAAAAATCATCAAATAACATTAATGATTTCATCCATTGCGTTTTCCCTTTATTTGAAAAACACTCATTTAAAGTTAAAATAATACCCGTTGTTCCCTCAAGAAAGCCTAAATTTCGAATATCTTTGTCAAAAATACTTTCTATTTCATCAGTATAGTTATTTATAAATGTATCAAATTTTCTCGTTTTTGTAAGTTTCCTAAATAAAATGCATATCGAAACTATCCCTGACTTGCCATGACAAATCATGTTGGAATCTACATTCCGCATTTCCTTAGTAGCTCTATATAGTATTTCTATTGCTTTTTTTATAAGGTATGAATTATCTTGAATTAGTCCAATATATAAATATAAAACACTTATTCCTGGACTACCGTAACACCATGCGTCTCTTATAAATAAATCATTATCTTTTAAAATTGTTCTATTATTAACCAATTCATTATAATCTATTCCATCTTTCCAATGAAATTTATTCTTATCAACTAATTCAAATTTTTCATAAATCTGAATAATCCTTTCTAATCCGTGTAATATTTCCTTTTTCATAAAGCCCTTTTTATACGCATAAGCCAATACACTTCCTACACCAGCAAGTCCATGTGACATACCTGTATTTAGACAACCATTAGGATAAATTTCGTTTTCTGCCTCTGACATTTGGTTACCTGTTTTAATATACATCGCTATCAATGAATCATTATCATCTAATAAGGTTAATAAAAAAATAATAATTTTTGTCACTAATTTGATATCTATATTATCTATTAAAAGCAGATACATGAGAATTCCTGATAATCCTTCAATCACATCATAATTAGGTGGAGTAACATTTCCAATATTAAACTCTCCAATTTCTTTGTCTACATAATAACTAATGTAATCATTTAGACTTGCAATTAAATTTTGAAATCTCAAATCTTTTTTGAGTGGTAATAAACTTAATGCAATCCCAGCTGCACCTGAATATAGAGAACCTGTTAAAAGTCCATATTTTGATAACTTTCCATATAAATAGTCACAATACTGATCAATTTTGGACTTATATGTCCTATCTAAATCTTCCATCTCTAATAACAGTAAAATAACCCCTGGTAATCCCGAAGAAAGCGTGAATTCTTCGAAATTGTATCGATAAGCATTCTGTTCAATTCTCCTGTCCCATTCTAATATCACTCTGCCAAATTTATTTTTTAAAATTTTTCTTTTTATTTCTTCCATATTTTTCTGCCCAATATAGTTCTTGATAGAAACTACAATCTTTTAAAAGTTCTTCATGAGTTCCAATACCTACTACTCTTCCTTTATTCATAACAATTATTTTTGATGCCTTACGAGCTACATTTAAATCATGTGAGATAAAAATAGATATATTATCTTTGGATAGATTTACAAAATAATCAAATATTTCTTTTTCTGAAATTGGATCTAGCGCTGCACTTGGTTCATCTAATATATATACAGAAGCATTTTTAAAAAAAGCTCTAGCCAAAGCTATTTTTTGCCACTGACCACCTGATAATTGCCTCCCATTTTGGAACCAAGTTCCTAATTGTAAATTTAAATTATATTCTCCATTCTCTTTTAAAAAATTTAACCTTAATTTATCCATAATATGTATAATCTTATTATCATCCCACTTCTCTGCAATATTACCAAGACCAATATTTTCCCTTAAAGTTAGCTCATATTTAACAAAATCTTGGAATAATATCGATATATTCTTTTGATAAAAATCTGTCGATATATGCTTATCTTCAATACCGTTATAATATATATGACCTTTAGATGGTGTGTATAACTCTGAGATTAACTTTACTAGAGTACTTTTACCAGATCCATTTTCCCCTATTATCGCAATTAGTTCCCCTGTATGCATAGAAAAGTTTATTTTTTCTAAAGCATTGACAGAAGAGTTAGGATACTTATATTCAACATCTATTAGATCTATCCTTTTTATTCTGTTCTCATCACCTATCCCTATGTTTTCACGATAATCACTTTGATTTTCTATTTTCAAAAAATTAAGTAATTGCTCCATAAACAAACTAGTATTATAAATAATATAAATATTTTGTATGATTGTTTGTGAATAGCCATTTATCTTTGTAATTGCTTGCATAAGACTAACTAAATTTCCTATTAATATTCTTCCAGCTTGTACAGATACTATAATAGTGCATATAACAAAAATATTGATAAAGTCTAATAAAATTTGAAGTCCCGAATTAAAATATGCTTTCTTTCTAGCAATAAGCAAATCTTGTAATATAAAATCTTTTTTTAATTTCTTATACTCTTCCACAAAATAATCACTTAAATTATTTAATTTAATTTCCTTAAAAGAAAAGTCATGTGTCAATAAATAAACTATATACCACGACTTTCTTTCTGCACTCGCTCTTTTCCATTGTATTAAAAATTCAAGTTGACCTACTTTTAAAAATATAATTAAAGATAACATAGGAGTTACTAATAACAGCAATCCTATCCATATGTTCCACGCCGCAACAAAAATCAAACTAGTCAGTAAAGATATAAAAGCAGCCAGCATAGTAATAACAGCATTAAAAAGTTGAAATGGTTTATACGTACTATCCTGTGTTATTTTCTCAATAAGATTATACATATCTGATTGTTCATAATCTGTCAACTTTAAGGAGGTTGTTTTTTTTATCAATTTTAAATTAATATTGTAAGAAAGCCACATATTAAATTTTCCGTTTATATAATTTTCTAATTGAGATAATATTACCGTAAATATTTGTAGTATTAAAAAATAAATAATATTATATACAAGCTGCATTCCTCGACTAAATATACTATTGATCAGATTTTGATAAACTATTAAATTTAATAGCGGAATTAATGCCGTTACTATATTTAAGCACATTAAGTATGTTGCATATTTTCTTTCTAATTGAAAAATTAACTTAATCGTATCTGGAAGTGTTAATAATGTCTTAAAAAAATTTTTTGATGTTAGTTTTTTTATTTCATCCATCATTATTTCCCTTTCAAAATATATTTTTCAGACATAATCATTTTTTTTACAATAAAATACAGATTTTGTTCCCTAACCCTATTAATTCCAAATAACCTATTATTATGTACATGTATAATACTATCCATAATAGTGTCAGCATTTTTTTTATCAATTATTAATTTTAGTTTTTTAATCTCTTCCTTAAGTCTATTAAAGTTGTATTTGTCAATCTCATATATGTCAGTTAACTGATTAAATACTACACTTTTATAGTATTGTATTTTAGACCTTACATTTTTATCTACCTTATTGGGACAGACTTTATCTAGAAAACATAAAATGTCTTCATTTGTTTTATAAAATATTTTTAAATAAAAATAAATCATTGCAACTGCAATATCATCAAGTTTATCTTCCATGTTCTTTTCTTTTATAAATTTCAAATACTTTATTACAAGTTTAGAATCTTCACAGAAAATATTTTCAGCTATATCTATTGCATTAACTCCTCCATATCTCTCAATTTCGCGATCATATGTAGAAATATCAAAAGTCGATAAAATACCATTTCTATGACCTTGCTCCAAATCTTTTTTAATAACTTCATATATTTTATATAAATTATTACCACTTATCCTTATCCTTATTTGTGGTACTGGATCCATATAACGTAAGAAAAATAGTTTTCCGTCTAATTTTTCTACCTTTTTTTGAATCAGAGGTATGTAAACTCGTATAAACTCTTCTTGTCTCCTAGTCGACATATACACTTTTAGATATAACCAATCATTGAATGGCAATTTCTCTCGAACATGTTTGGAGATTCTCTGTTGTTTTTCCTTGTTTACTTTTTTAACATCGAATTTACTATTAATAACTGGAACCACTATCTCTGATATTTTTCCTTCACTATCTTTATATATCATGTCTTTATTATTAAAATATTCTTGTATAATGGCATGACCATTCTTTTCTATATTTCTTTTTATTTCTGACATAAACAGTTCAACATCAAGTGAATTTTTACGATTAATATATAGTTTGTTATCACCGTCAACAATATAAATTTCATTCGGTATATTTCTCTGCTTTATAATCGACTCTATTGCTATATTACTTAATTCAAATTTAAATATTCTCCATGTCTTAGGACTGACTACTATATCCTCAAACATAATTCGTGGAATAAAATTCATATCTTTATAGATTAAATCCCATGGTACATATCCAAAATTATTATTTATTGAAATTTCACATAAAAATCTTAGTTCATTACTAAATAATGTCTTGTTATACATGCTTGTTACATAAAACTTCATTTTTTCTTGAGTAGACACATCATACGCATAAAAATTTTCATTTTCATCTAATCCAATATAAATATTAGTTAGCCTTACTTCAGATTGATCAGTACTTGAGAAAATAGGAAGAACTTTTTCTCTTACAAAAGATGTTCGCATTATATTAGCGTGTCGTATATTTTCAGGAAGAAAAACTATTTCACAAGACGTCACCCCTTCTTCAATATTTGCAGCTTTCACTTGTTTAAGTGTCTTCATGTGATAATCCCTTAATTTATCTGATAATAATGAGAACCTTCCAGAGGATCCCCCTATATTATTACTGCCTATAATATTGCTTAATGCTAAAGTTTTCTTCTTATTAATTTGGACCATATGAAAAAATAATTCTATTCCTTGTATTGAGGTACTTTCTTTGGAATTCAGATTTCTATAATAATTAGAAAAGCATTTCAAATTAATTTCCTCTCTATTTAATAAAGCTTCTATATATTTATTAATATACATTTCTTTTTCATCATGGGAATAATATGACGTTGGAGGCTCTAATTCAAAAACTTCATTCTGAGGATGCGTATAATCATACGGTGCGCCAATTCCTTTTATTGGATCAAATAGTTCTATTAACTGCACATCTTGATCAATACCATATTTTTCAATGAATTTATCTTTATAGTCATCAAAATAAGTCCTAGTTACTGATTTAACAGTATTAGTTATAAAATTTGAAAATTTCTCTATTCTTTGTTTATTACTATTATCAATATATATATTCCCATCATTATATAAATCTACTTGAATATAATTATCACTTTTATTAAGTCTAGCCATTTGGTGATATATTTCAATTAATTTATCAGAACCCGAACCTATTTCAATATGTGTATATTCTTCAATTAACTCTTGTATCTTTGTTAATATTTCTACATATTTTTTACTAACATCTATTTCCCTAACTTTCATTATGAAGTCTGACATAGAAAAATTAATTAGTATATTTTCTTGTAAATTTGATATTAGATAATGATTCTCTACTAAATCATTAATATATTCTTTTGTTAAATTTAAGTATTCATTACCATATATTGTTATAACCTTTTCTATGATTTCACTATATGTCTTATAAGTTTGGCTACACTCTTCTGATATAATTCGATAAACTTTAGAGTTATTAATACTAACTTCCTCTAAATCTTGATCATTTATTGAATATAATTGCATAACACGATTTCCACTAATGTAATTTCCATTATTAGATATGAAAGATAAGTTTGATTGATAGTCCTTTTCTAATTTAAAAATTACATCTGTTAACCATTTAATATCTATAAAAACTACTTTGTGTGTTTTCCCTAATTCTTTCTTATCACCCTTAACGGTAAATTTACCATTAGAAGTTTCACTAAATAGTCCAAAAGGAGTTGCTCGATAATAGCTCCTTTTATAATATTTATATATTGATTCAAAAAAATTTTTTTCTTTCTTTTTCTTTAGTTTTCCTGCATTATACTTTTTAAGCATTCCATACAGCTTAGGATTAGCCAATAATATTTGTTCAAGAAAAATATTATCATTTTTAATAATTTCAATAAATTCCTTATAATTATTGAAATTTTGACTTTTTTCATATGTTTGAATTGTATTACGTATCATTACATCACTAACATTGAAATTATTCATTTTTTCAAGCCCCTTTCACCTATTAAAAAAATGGGATAGCAAATCATCAAATTGATCTACGCTATCCCTTACTTTCTTACTATTTACTTATATGTACATGACAACCACATGATGCAGTTTTCATTGTACATCCCATTAGTGCACCTGTTTTGCAACCTGGGGTACAAAGTGAGTAGCTTGTAATTTTAACTGAATAATTTGAATTTGTACTTTCCTTTGATACTTTTACTAAATCCAATTTAAAATCATTAACACTCATTTAGAAAACCTCCTAATAACCCTTTAATTGTTTGTTCTAGAACGTCACTATAATATGTTATTATTTTCAGATTTTGTTCAGAATACATATTATTTAAACTGATAATTTTAAAACCATGGAAAAATCTTTAAAATAAAAAATGCCAAAGATTAACATTTCAGCAATGTAACCTTCAGCATTTTCTTAACTTAAACTATTTTTAATTAGATTCAATTCTAATATTTTCTAACCTAAAAATTCAAAAACATCTTTGCGGTCATATAACTTAAATACTTTTTCAAATAAGAATTGACCGACAAGTGACGCAATAACTGGAATAACTAACCATGCTAGCAATGCTGCGACAACGCCTAAGCCTTTTTCAATTGATGCTAATGGTCCTACTAAACCTACTAAACCAAAACCACCGGAAGCAGGAGAACCTGAAATTGACATCAAAGCTACAGGAACTGCAGAAATTATTGCTGTAAAGAAACATGGTACTAAGATAATTGGACGTCTAAATAAGTTAGGCATCATCATCTTCATCGCACCTAAGGCAATCGCAATTGTTACCCCTGGCTTGTTAACTTTCCATGAGTTTACTACAAGTACAAGTGTTGTTGCAGCAACTCCCATTGCAGCAGCACCAGCAGCCAAGCCGTTAACTTGGATAGCCATTGCAATCGCTACTGTTGAAATTGGAGAGATAATTAACACTGCAAAAGAGCAGGCAATTAAAATACACATTAAAACTGGTTGTAATTCTGTAAATGTGTTAATCACATTACCAATTGCGGAAGTTATCGCTGTAACATATGGATACATATAGAATCCAATTAAGCCAGCACCTGTTCCTACTACAATTGGTGTTAAAACAATTGCTACTGATCCAAATTTATCGCCTATCAACAGAATTAATCCAACTGCAATCGATGCTGTTAACATGGTATTAATAATATCCCCTGTTCCAGCACCTACATAGGCACCTGTTTTATTCAACGCTGGGAAGTATTTAATTACGCCAGAACCTACAAATGCGGCTCCACCAACTACGGTCATCTTCATGCCATCAAAGCCAAACTTTTGAGCAATCAATGTACCAATAATTAAAGGTGTTCCTAATTGGAAAATAATTGCTGCTTGTCCTAAATGTACGGCAAAAGGATTAGTGCCGAACATCTTGAGGATAGCGGCAAGAACAGCATTAGGAATTAAACCAACTATAATCCCGATGGCAGTACCGCCTAAAACACGATCAATGAAAACTTTGGGTGTAATCTTTGTTGTTTCCAAATTCGTCACCTTCTTTATATAAAATATACACATTATTATAAGTGAGATTGTGAGCAATGTAAATATATTTTTCTTTAGTTTCTTTCTTTTATTAGAAAAAAACGTAAAAAATTAATTAAATTTAACACTTATATTTAAGTATTCTGTTATAATGATGATATAATATATATTGTAAAGGTTATCATTTATATGAGGAGGAATTTTTAATGGTTTCAATCAAAATGTTTGGTGTTCGTGATGAAGAACGTCCAATGGCTGAAAACTGGGCAAAGGAACACAACGTTAAAATTGATATGACTAGTGACATCCTTACATCTGATACTATCGATGAAGTTAAGGGTTTTGACGGTCTAACTTTAATGCAAGTAGCAGAAGTTACAGATGACTTATATCCTAAATTGAAAGAATTTGGTATCAAACAAATCGCACAACGTAGTGCTGGTTATGATATGTACAATTTAGATGCTGCTAAAGAAAATGGCATTATTATTACTAATGTGCCTAGCTACTCCCCAGAATCAATTGCTGAATATACTGTAACTACAGCATTGAACTTAGTACGTAAATTCCCACTAATTGAAAAACGTGTTAAGGAACATAATTTCTCATGGGAACCTGAAATCAGAGGTCGTGTTATCGGTGACATGACAGTTGCTGTTATCGGAACTGGCCGTATTGGTTACCATGTAGCTAAAATCTTCCATGGTTTTGGTGCTAAAGTTGTCGGATATGATCTATATCCTAGTGACAAATTAGACGGTATCTTGGAATATCGTGATTCTGTAGAAGATGCAATCCGCGATGCAGACATTATTTCTTTACATATGCCTGCTTTCAAGGAAAACCACCACATGTTTAACTACGAAATGTTCAAGAAATTCAAATCTGACGCTGTATTAGTTAACATGGCTCGTGGTGCTTTAATTGATACAGAAGATTTATTGAAAGCTTTAGATGATGGCCTTTTGGCTGGAGCTGGTCTTGACGTTTACGAACACGAAGGTCCATTAGTTCCTATTGACCTAACTGGAAAAGATATTGAAGACGAAACATTCAAGAAAGTACTTGAATCTGATAAGATTATCTACTCACCACACGTAGCATACTACACTGATGAAGCTGTTAGAAACTTAGTTGAAGGTGGCTTAAATGCTACTTTGGAAGTATTGGAAACTGGCGATGCTTCAACACGTGTAAACTAATTAGTTTAATCCTAATAAAAGCCTCTGAGAATCCATCTCAGAGGTTTTTTGTTATATACTTACTATAAGTTATTTATATTTTTATCACCGTATAGACTTTCCCAGTCATTTCTAAAATCTGCCACAGCTTGAGAAATAGACGGCATCTTAAAAGCAGATGCTACAATATCAGGACCAACTGTTACAGCTTGAGCACCATTACTTAATGCTTCATTTACTTGTGCTACATTATGGAAACTTGCAGCTAAAATTTTAGTATTGCTATTATCTAAATTAATTCTTTTAGATAGATTTCTAATAACTTCAGCTGAATTAATATTTTGATTTAACATTCTATTATAGTAAGGAGCCAAGTAGTCAGCACCAACGTTGATTGCTTGATAACCTTGAAATTCCGTATAAATTGCAGTTGCTGTTACCCTAATTCCTTCAGCCTTTAGTTTTTTCATGACTTCTAACCCATCTAAAGTAGTTGGAACTTTGATGTATACATCCTTACCTACTTCATCTACAATTTTATGAGCTTCATCTATCATTCCAGATACTGAAGGTGCCACAACTTGTACGTGGAGTTCTCTTTCATCTTCAATGATTTCCTTTATTTTTTTAAGATGTGCGAATAAATCATCGCCTACTCCATCTTTTTTTAGAATCGTTGGATTAGAAGTTACTCCTTTAACATTTAATTTATCACAGTAATATTTAATCTTTTTCAAATCAACTGTATCTAATAAAAATTCCATATCTATTTTGTCCTTTCATGCTAGAAAAGCATAGAGAAACCTCAACGCTCCCTATGCTTCCCTAATTTATTTTATAATAGCAATCTTTGTACCTTCATTAATTTTAGGGTATTCCTTTTCTTCTACGTACATTGATCCTGGTAATGTAGCAGTTTTATCCCCTGTGAAGTTAATGGCTATATGACCTAAGTTCTTCAAGTTAGTTTGAACTTCGTTACCTACTGCTGTTATTTTATATTTTTCATCGTCAATTTGTAAAGTCATACCTGCCTTTATTTCACCAGATAATTCGTTTACTTTAATGATGTAGCAGGATGGTCTAAGTGCATCTGGAGCCCCTTCACCAAATAAGATAACCATCTTAATTTCCTTGAAATTCTTAGCTTCTTCACCAATTTCTATAACTTCTGTTTCATAAAGCTTAGTCTTTTTCTTTTGTAAGAACATAACAAATCACACCTCATCATCAATTCATTTTTACTTTTATTTTCCTGAATATAATCCGAAACTAGCTAACCATGCTACAAATACTCGAGGTAAACCGTTTAAGAAACGTGAGTACAATACAGATGTAACCCCAACTTCAACTGTTTCTGGCTTAGCTTCTTCAAGACCTAAACCAACAGGAATGAAGTCACAGGCATTTTGAGTATTGATAGCGAACAATGCTGGTAATGCATATTGTGGAGGAATATGACCTTTACCAATTTCAACACCAATTAGAGTACCGATAACTTGGGCAATTACAGCACCTGGTCCAAGCAATGGTGATAAGAATGGCAATGAACAAATGAAACCTAAAATCATCAAGCCCCAAACGTTACCTGCAAGAGGTACCATGATTTTAGCGAACCAGTTACCAATACCGGAACCCATGATAATACCGATTAGCAAAGCAACAAATGCCATAAATGGAATAATTGTATTCAAAACTGTTTGTACTGATTCCTTAGCAGCTTGGTTAAATGTAGCAACAACTTTACCTACACCAATACCAATCTTAGCGATAAATCCGCCACCATGACCTTGTTGTGTCAATGTTTTAGAAGTATCTATTCCGTCTTCTTTATCATCTGCAACTTCTTCTTTGGTAGCCTTTTCATTTTGTTGTTTAACAATTGCTTCTGCATCTTCAGCATTTACTAATGAAATTTGCTTTGGAGTTACAGCAGATACATATAATTCTGGAGTAATGTATTTAGCTAAAGGACCACTTTTACCTGTTGGAAGAACATTTACTGTTAAAATATTTTTACTTGGGTAAATACCACAACGTAAGGTACCACCACAGTCAACGATTGCTAATGCGATTTCTTCATCAGGAATTGCTGTCTTAAAACCATCAATAGCTTCCATACCTGTTAATTCAACAATTGTATCAACAATATCTGGTCTATTACCACCTGTTACATAAACTACTTTATGTTTTTCTTCTGTTGGTGTTACAACGATTGGACCACCCCAACCACCTGAGCCTTTTACGATTTTAATACTGTTCCATTTACTCATAGTTCATTACCTCCAATTAATCCACTGTCTTAGATAACTTGATTCCAGTTGTGCGACATACATAAGCAGTTGTAAAGTCAGTTACCCAACCACCGATGAAGTTCATAACTAAACCTACTAATAAGTATCTAATAGCTAAGTCCATACTATTCAAACCTAATTTTTGTACACCTTGTGCGATACCCATCCATACAAACAATTCACCTGGATTGATGTGAGGGAATACCCCATTACTTGTATGACAGAATTGAGCTTGTGCAGCGTAGTAACTTGGCTTGTAGTATTCAGGTAAGAAACGAGCCATTGTAAAGGACATTGGATTACCTAACATAAATGCTGATAAGAATGGCAAAATTAGATAACGTGTAAAGATGTTCTTAGATGCCCCTCTAGCAATCTTATCCATCTTTTCTTCACCTAAGAATGCAATAATTGTATTCATTAAAACCAATAATAGCAATACAACTGGTACGATTGTCTTCATCCAACCAATGAATGTTTTTCCACCTGTTTCAAAGAGGTTCATAAAACCTGATGCAAGATTTACAACTATATCCATGAGATCATCTCCTAATTAAATTTCTTTGACATATTTGCCTTCAAATTGTTTGCCATTAAACCAATCTTTGTAAATAATGGCATGTTGAACACATTTACACTTGTATCGTAAGCACTTGCTGACAATTTTTGTGTCTTAAAATCAACAAAAGTTTTGTAAGCATTCAATAAACATTGTCTAGTCAATTTATTCATTCTCTTTAACTCTTGATAATCTGCAGCTAAAACCGCGATGTTTTTACCTTCGAGTTTCTTCAATGTTCTAAATTTAGCGAACACTGTAACCCCTTGCATTAAACGAGCTTCTTTTATATTTCCATCATTATCTATCGCTATCAACATCAATGAACCTGAAAAGAAGCGTTTAGGATTTTTACCAATCAGAATGCGATAAGGTCCTAGTAATCTTAGTTCACGATAATTTCTGGAAAAATTTTTAATTTGAAAGATTCCAAACAATCCTTGTAAGAGAAACGCCCCTACAACAATCAATCCTATTAAAATAATCATCTATATTCCCTCCGTTATCTGTGTTAATGGTAAATCCATGTCATATTCCAACAAATTATTATAAATTTCATCATATCCTGAAATCATAAAGATTAAGTCGTATACGCGAGACAGAATCTTACTCAATTTAGAGTTTAGATTTTGCGGTATACCTATTAAGAAAATGATTCTTACTTCTTTTCCCTGATATTTTACAGCTTTTGATAAGATGCCAACTGTCAACAATATTCTAGAATGATTAGATTTATCAACCATATGCGGAATTGCAATCCCATTTTGGAAGACATTACTCATTTTTTCTTCTCTTTTCTTCCAATCTAGCTTAAATTCTGGTAATAATTCACCTGTTGAAATTTCTGTATCAATTAAATTCTCAACAGCTTTCAAATAGGAAATTCTTTCTTCAAATCTTTGAATTCTAAATTTTACTTGTTGGCTACTAATTCCCGCCATAACTTGCGATAGAGTTACTTTGCTAACTAATTCGTCATTCTTAAAGATACTCTGAATTCTAACAATTGGAGTTGTAACATCTTTACTTTCAAGTGGTAAAGTTGAAAATACAATCAAGTAACGTTCGGACGATTTCTTGAAACTTTCACTACTCTTGAAAACATCTGCTTCAGTTGTTCCTTGAAAAGTTTCATTTAACCTACTAATAATCAAATTTTGAATACTTTTACTTACTTCACCAACAATCGCAACTTTATGATATTGAGGATTCCCTCTTTTTTCATCTTCTATTTCCATTTGATAATAAAGTGCTAAATAACCCAATTCTTTATCTGAAATCTTAATATGCAGTTTACTTTCTAATAAATTAACTGTCATAATAGCTAAATCTACTGCCACTGGATATTTTTCAACAATTTCTCGACTGAATAGATCATCATTTCTCATATATGTGGCACTTCTATTTATCATGAAAATTGAATGATACTTTATCTGTTCAAAGACTCGATTGTAATCAATATCTAGACTGATATTTTCCTTAACTTGACTAAAAATTTCTGCAAATAATTCATCTATCCACATCAAGCGTTTATTTATTCGTTCAGTATTTCTATTACTATAATTGATATTCAGTGGTATTAATAGGAAGCTTTTTTCTGCTTCTGTTATTTCCTTTGAATGTAAATACTTCTTTAATATAGATAGAATTTCGTCATTTACTTCAGAACTAGTTAATTCATAATAACAATCTGGCGTCGTTGAAATTTTTCTACCATGCTCATGTAAGAAGTTAAGTATTTTCAAATGTCTTATTATTAAATTACGTACTGTTTTACTTTTATCGTACTTTCTAACTAATTTGGTTATTTCCTGCTTTTCTTCAATTGCTAGTTTCTCACCCAAATCATAGTAGTCACAAACAAAGTTACGTAGAATGAAAGCAATCTGACAGTCTTCCTTACTTTCTAACATTACTCCGTTGTTACTTACCGATCGAATAGTAGTATCGTAATCTTTTAATAGAAGTTTTATTTCTTTAATATCACGATTGATTGTACCTTTACTTACCATCAAATATTCAGATAAATCATCAAGTAACATATATCCTTTAGATTTAATCAGCATCAATAATATATATGCTTGACGTTTTAAAGGATTATTGAAATCCAAAGTTGTCTTTAAATAATGCGTCTGAAATTTAGCTAATCTAGCATAATCTTCGACTTTCAAATAATATTTTTGATTTTTTTCTTGAATCTCAGCTATTTCGCCTAATTCTTCATTCAAACTCGTTATATACTTTTGTAAAGTTTTCTTAGATACCTGTAACTCACTAACTAACCTATCTACTGTAATCGAATCATTTGTCGTAAGAATCTTAAACAATTGATAGTTTAATACATTCATAACCTATCCCACTTTCTATCCGCGAGATTTTCCTCCGGCAACGTTTGTTGTAACACCTGTTATATAACTTGATCTGTCTGATAAGTAGTAGGCAACTAAATCAGCAACTTCTGATAATTTACCACTTCTTCCTAATGGTGTAGTACTCTTACTCTTGTATCCTGCACGGACATCTTCAACCGTTTTATGTCTTGTATATGCCAAAGCTTCTTCATAAGCTAGTGTTCTTAAACCTGTTGCTTCCATAATTCCAGGAGCTACACCTACTACACGAACATTGAATTCACCTAATTCTTTTGCCCATGAACGTGTTAAACCTACGATTGCTGCTTTAGTTCCTGAATAAATGCTTTGTCCTTGTGAACCTTCCAGACCAGCTTCAGAAGCCATATTAACAATTACACCTGATTTTTGTTTTACTAATTGACGAGCAACAGCTTGTGACATCAAAAATACACTCTTTACATTGACATTAAACATCTTGTCAAAATCATTTTCAGTTAATTCATATTTGCTATTGCTTTCCTTAGCATCTACTAACAATCTTGGTAAGTTAATACCTGCATTATTTACAACACCATCAACATGTCCATGTTCTTCAACAACTCTAGCAACTAATGCATCAACTTGTCCTTTATTTGTTACATCTGTCTCTACAAATGTTAAATGATCATGTTCTTCCTTAGCTGGTTGTAAATCTGCATCATATACATATGCGCCGTCATTTAATAATTCTTTTACAATTGCTTCCCCGATACCAGAAGAACCACCTGTTACAATGTACACCTTTTCATTTAAGTTCAGCCAGTTCTCACTCATAAGAATTCCTCCAATAACTTTATATCTTTATTACAATTCTTATTTTAGTGTTAACGGTTACAACAATTAATACCAAGAATTTCTAAAATCTGAGAAAAATATTGCATGAATTAAATATTTAAATAAAATTATACAGTTAACATAAATTTAAATCAATATATAGTAGGTAATTATTTTAAATAATATTTTTTATCATCTTATATCCTTTAATACGATATTATTATTTTTTCTTTCCTATTTTCTCTAACTTACACAAAAGTTACTAAAAAGCACCTATGTTACTTTAAAGTTCGTACTTACAAAAAGTAACTAAATAGTATATATTATCTTCATCAACTTAATATATGAAAGGAAAGAATTTTTAAGATGAATAAAATTTCACCTCGTTTAACATTATTTGCACTGGCTATTAATGCTTTTGCAATAGGTTCTACTGAATTTATTAGCGTTGGATTACTTCCAATGATCGTTAAAAGTTTCAATATTAGTTTATCTCAAGCTGGACTAACTGTTTCATTGTATGCTTTAGGCGTAACTATTGGCGCACCTTTGTTAACGATTTTAACTGGTAAATGGAGCCGCCATTCCTTAATGCTAGGAATCATGACTTTATTTATAATAGGTAATTTACTTGCAGCTTTTGCTCCGTTTTTTGCTATTTTACTATTGGGTAGAATTTTAGCCGCTTTAGCTCATGGAATATTCATGTCAATTTCAACAGTTATAGCTGCTGATGTAGTTGAACCATCTCGTCGTGCTAGTGCTATTGCAATTATGTTTACCGGACTAACTGTTGCAACTGTTACAGGTGTTCCTTTGGGTACTTTTATTGGTCAACAAACTTCTTGGAATATGTCTTTTATCTTCATCGCTACCGTGGGACTTATTGGTTTAATTGCTGATTATTTTCTAATTCCTAAATCTTTACCAATTCCTGGAAAAGTAGATTTGCATGGTTTTATTCGTATCTTTACTAACAAACCTTTAGTTCTATCATTCCTGATTACTGCTTTTGGCTATGGAGGAACTTTTGCAGCATATACTTATCTTTCTCCATTATTAGAAGGAGTAGGCTTTTCAGCAAACGCCATTGTTATTATTTTAGTTATTTACGGAGTAATGGTCGCTATTGGCAATACTTTAGGAGGACGTTTTGCTAATACTAACCCTCTTAATTCTTTAATAAAGATGTTTGAGTTGTTAATGACTACCTTACTTTTCCTTTTTGTTGCAGTTTTAGCTAATAATGGGATACTAACCTTACTAGCAAGTATATTACTTGGTCTATTCGCCTTTATGAACGTTCCAGGCTTGCAATTATATGTAGTTCAATTAGCTGAAAAATATGTACCTAATGATATTACTCTGGCTTCTGCTTTAAATATTGCAGCTTTTAATATCGGTATAACACTAGGATCATTTATCGGTTCCAGTGTGACTGATACTTTATCAGTTATATATACACCTCTATTTGGAGCCATAGTCGTGATTATCGCTATTGTACTAATTCTATTCATTAGAAACGATCGTCAATCTGTCTCTGATGTAATTCCTGAAGAAAATAAATAATCTTTACAAAAACACGCTAAGGATAAAAATTTTTCTCCTTAGCGTGTTTTTAGCTTCAGTATTATTTTTTTACTATTCCTTCATTAAATCAGAAATAATTTCCGCAGCACTTTTACTCTCATGAATCATTCCAGCAACTGAACCAGCAAATATTATTCCATTTTCTACATCATCTTGATAAACAGCTTTCTGATATGCCTCATCTAACAATTGATTGAATTTTAACTTATCAGTCATTTTGTCTTCCAACTCATATAGCTCTTTAGCTTTCTTATTTACAACCGTTCGACTGGCTACTCCCATTTTTGTACCAATTACACCAATAGAAGTGTCCTTTGATTCAATAATCGTTTTCTTCCAATTATCACCAACGGGACTTTCCTTAGAAATCGAGAAAATTGTACCACATTGTACACCTTCAGCTCCCATCGCCATTGCTGCCTTCACTCCACGATTATCAGCAATTCCTCCGGCTGCAATAACAGGAATATTTACGGCATCAACAACTTGAGGCCAAAGAGTTTGCGATGCCATAGTTCCGATATGTCCTCCACTTTCCATACCTTCAGCAATAACAGCATCTACACCTAGATCTTCCATCTTTTTAGCAATTTTTACATTTGGAATTACAGGCATTACTTTTATTCCTGCTTCCTTTAGTTTAGGCATATATAATTTAGGTGTACCAGCACCAGTTGTTACAATTTTTACTCCTTCTTCAATGACAACATCAACGATTTCTGGAGCCCTCTTATTTAAAAACATCAAGTTGACAGCAAATGGCTTATCAGTTAATTCTTTTACTTTATGGATTTCTTCGCGTACCTGTTCAGGTGTATCTTGCCCTGAAGCTAGCACCCCTAAACCACCAGCATTAGAAACAGCTGCCACCAATCCGACTTTAGCTACATCTTGCATCGCTCCTTGAATAATTGGATATTTAATTCCTAACATTTCTGTAATTCGATTCATGATTTCTCACCTCAATTATTTAAAATATAAAAAGGATATCTTACAACCATATAGTTATAAGATATCCCAATTGATATTAATGGTAATTACAATTTACTAAATAATTAGAATTGATCGATCAACAATTGACGAATTTCTTCCAAGTATGGTTGACGAGGATTTGCAGTTGTGCATTGATCATCGTAAATACGATCAACCATCTTATCAAGAGCTTTTTCAAATTGTTCTTTAGTTACACCATTTGCAGATAACTTAGGTTCAACGTCTAACTTCTTCATTAAATCGTTAATCTTGTTGCATAATGCATCTACTAATTCAGCATCTGAGTTGCCTTTCAAGCCTAATGCACGAGCAATATCTGCATAATCTTTTTGAGCACGATATACTTCATAACGTGGGAATGGTGTACGCTTTACACGACCAGAAGCACCGTTAAATTTAATTACATGTTGCATAGCGATGGAAATTGCCAAACCATGTGGTAATCCAAATTCCCCACCAGTCTTATGAGCGATTGAGTGGTTGATACCTAAGAATGCGTTAGCAAATGCCATACCTGCTAATGTTGCAGCATAGTGCATGTTTTCACGAGCCTTTTCACCTTCCAATGTAGGATGTTTTGGATCGTAGTTGTATGAAGCTTCCAAGTTTTCAAATACTAACTTGATAGCTTGCATTGACCATGGACGTGTGAAGTCAGATGCCATAACTGATACATATGATTCAAGGGCATGTGATAAACTATCCAATCCAGACAATGCTACAGTTCTCTTAGGAACAGTCATAACAAATTCTGGGTCTACGATTGATACTTGTGGTGTCAATTCATAGTCTGTTAATGGATACTTAACATGTGTATTGTCATCTGTAATAACAGCATATGGTGTTACTTCGGAACCTGTACCAGATGTTGTTGGAATTGCAAACATTCTTGTCTTCTTTGCATGATGGAACTTAACAATTCTCTTACGGATATCAACGAATTTTTGTTGTAATTCTTTAAATACTTCACTAACTTTTTCGTAGCTATCTAAGAATCCTGGTTCTTGATCTAAGGAGTATTCGTAGATATAACGAGCAATCTTTGTAGCATCCAATGCGGAGCCACCACCGATAGCAATAACTGTATCTGGTTCGAATTGTGCCATTTGTTGAGCAATTTCAATTGTTTGTCCTAACATTGGGTCAGGTCTTACAGTTCCATAAAGAGATATTTTAACTTCATTTTCTCTTGCTGCTAATTGATCGTAAACTTTGTCTACAAATCCAAACTTAACCATTCCTGGGTCAGCTACGATGAATGCACGGTTAATATCTTCAGTTTCATCTTGTAGATAGCTGATAGCATTCTTTTCGTAGTAGATCTTTTCTGGTAAACGAACCCATTGAGGCCTGTTACGTCTCTTAGCAACTGTCTTAACATTTAATAGGTCTGATGTTGATAAATTATGTGACAATGAATTCTTCCCCCATGATCCTGTTCCAAGTGTCAAACTTGCACGTAAGCCATCTGTGTAAATATCACCAATACCACCAATGGAATCAGGTTGATTTACCAAGATACGAGCTGCTTTAGTTCTATCACCAAATTCTTTTACAAATGGATCGGATTGAGAACCAATTTGGATAGCAGCGTTATGGCCTGCACCTTGATAATCTAATAATGCAGCAACGGTCTTAATACCATCTTCACGATCTTTTGCTTTATATACTGACAATAATGGAGAAAGCTTTTCAGATGATAGTTTTTCACCGATGTTCTTAGCAGAAAGTTCGAATAACATTACATCTTTACCTTCTGGAAGTTCTACACCAGCTTGTTCAGCAATCCAGCGAGCTGGCTTACCAGCAACTGGACCATTTACACCATGTCTATCATTGAATACGAAATCTTCAATCTTCTTATAGTCTTTCTTAGGAACAACGTATGCTCCTTTTTCTTCCATCTTCTTTAGCCATTCATCATAGATAGGAGCTTCAACAACTGCAGAGTTTTCAGTAGCACAAATCATACCGTTATCAAATCTCTTAGATAGAAGTAAATCTTCAACAGCTCTGTCAAGGTGTGCTGTATGATCAACGTAGATAGCACCATTACCAGCACCTACACCCATTGATGGATTACCAGACTTCAAAGCTGCATTAACCATTCCTGGACCACCAGTAGCCAAAATAGAAGCAATCTTTGGATTTTGAATAAGAGCTGTTGTCTTTTCTAGACTTGGTTCTTCAATCCATTGAATAATGTTCTTTGGAGCACCAGCTTTTACAGCTGCATCATAAACGATCTTTGCAGCATGTGCTGAACTCTTTTGAGCTTGTGGGTGGAAAGCGAATACAATTGCGTTTCTAGTCTTCAATGCTAATAATGACTTAAACATTGCTGTTGATGTTGGGTTTGTTGTAGGTACAATACCTGCTAAAACACCAAGTGGAGCTGCAATTTTTACTTCGCCTTTAATCTTATCTTCTTCAATTACACCAACTGTTTTATCATTCTTAATAGCATTATAGACATTTTCAGTTGCGAAACGGTTCTTTGTATCCTTATCTTCTACAACCCCACGTCCAGTTTCATCTACTGCTTCATGAGCTAAAATCAAAGCAGCCTCTGAGCCAGCCAAAGCAGCAGCTGCAACAATCTTATCTACTTGTTCTTGTGAGAAAGTAGAATATTCTTGTTCAGCTTTTAATGCTTTTTCTACTAAACCATCAGTGTATACACGAGCATCTTCTTCTTTGTTGTTTGTCTTGTTAACCATTACTTTAGCCTCCTACTATAGCTAAATAAACTATAAGTTAATATTTAACCATTAATAAACGATACAAATATAATTATGTTATCGTGAATTAATTCACAAATATTACACTTATAAAATAACATCATATACACAATAAATCAATACTATTTTTAAATTTATTTTATTTTTTCTTTTATTTTGTTAAATAAGTCACTTACTTAAACGGATTAAAAATATAAATAAAGTATATAGAAAATATTAAAAATATTTTTTGTAATCGTTTTCTATAATGATTTAATCATATCTTATATACTGTTTTTTTACAATATATTTCAACAAATTTATCGATAAAAATACTTTAATATCAATTAAACAGCATGTATCAATTCTAATTATGATTAAAATAATAATTCTTTACCCTTTCATTAGCCCTACCTAAGTTTATAAACCTAAAACTTATTGTTACTTAGTTTTAATTAATCCACAATAATATAAGAATTTTAGATACATTAGTACTCACTACATATAATTTGCTTCTCTTCTTTTTTATTCTTTATCTTCTTGGTTAAACTATGAAGAAAAATATAATTTTTTGTTAAATTTATTTGAAGAAATGTTTGAAAAAATATTTATTTTACTATATTCTAAAAGGGACGAAATGTATGAAAACGAATAAAATCATCATAAAAATATCAAGTTACATTGTTCACATAATTAAAAATCAGAAGTTAGACTTATCTTTTACTATTTATACTTATTGTACTTTTCTAGATAACTATCAATAATTATATTTTCTTATTTCTGATTAACTCTAAATTTATGATTTTCCATTCAATCCTGAGCATTTCTTAATTACTTTTAGAAAGGACAGATTAATATGCTTAGCAAGAATAATCATTATGGCAAACAACTTGCTAATACTCCACATACACCTCGCTACGCTCTTAGAAGGCTTAAAGTTGGACTTGTTTCAGTCGCTCTTGGAACTGTCTTTTTCTTTACACCACAAGCTCTAGCTGATACAACTAGTGGAGTTGATACGAGTACAGACCCTTCTACATTAACCACTACTAATGCAGCTGAAAATCACACAACTAATGCTTTGAGTAGTGCTAATGCTGCCAACAAAGTCAGTTTAACTAATACTACTTCAAAGAATACAGTCCAGGCATCTTCTACTTCCAATAACACTGAAACTGTTACAAATATATCCACGCCGACTACTACAAGTGGAACAGAAAACAATACTGCTAATACTCAAAGTAGCAACACCAATGCTATCGAAAATAACACAGCTACCGATACTACAATAAAAGCTAATAATAGTAAGGTTCAATCGAAGCTACAAGCTACTCCAAGTAATACTAGTGCTTCAATCAGTGATAACAACACTAATCAAGTAACACTTTCTCATGGTCAAGCACAAGGACAACGTGTCGTTAATATTACTACTGACGCTACTAGTGGGGACACTTTTACAATTGAAGTACCTTACATTTTTACAGCCACAAACAATGCTAATGGAGATCTCTTCTCTGCAGAGACGAAACTTACTCCCGTAAATAATCCTGCTTTTATTTCGAGCAAACCGCTCTTTAATACTACTTTTATTTATCATATTAAAAATGTTAATGGAAATATTTCATTTAACGTCAATTTATTACCACAGTTACGTGACTGGGCTCTATTAAAACCCGGTCAAGTATTCAAATTAACAGTAGCTCGCAATAACCAACAGGTAGGCGATATCACTTACACAATTGGCCCACAACCTTTAATAAATGATGTAACGATTACCTTTGATCATAATCAAAGCAACAACTTACTTCCTAACCAGACATATATGGTAGGAATTGGACTACCTAATGATGGAGTAAATGACGGCGATAACTTCACTGGAACAATTAAGGTTGATGTTCCAGATGGATTTGTCTTTGATTCTAGCCGTTCTAATGGCGTGGTTACCGGTTCTAATATTGGTGACGATTTAGGTATGTTTAATACTTTAGGTTCGATGGAAGGGATATCCATCAGTCAAGAAGCTGCTGGAAAACCTATTATCATTGAATATAACCGTACAAAATCTGAATTAGGTAAAGGATTCATCCTTCTTTACGGTCACTACACTAAGAATATTGATGCTAGTCAAAACACTTTCACAGCTACAGTAACAGCAACAACAACTAATGCAGATGGCGATAAAGCAAACTATGATGGATCAATTCAAACAATTACCAAGAGTCGTAATATTAGTATGCCAGTAGAAAATCCGGCTCGAAATTCTCTCGACTCTTCATTTGCTATTGGGGAAAACAATATTTATCGTGACCAGGTCAATCCAGATGGTAGTCATAGATCTGATGATCCAAAGTTAACATATGGGGCACAACGTCGGATTGAAATTATCAATAATGGAAACCAAACTCAACAAGATGTTACTACCCATATCAATCTAGAACCTGGAACAGTACTTGTTAAGTTAAGTAATGGAAAATATGGATTGCTACTAAATTCTTCAGATATCAACAAACCAAAGTCAATAGTAGCTACTCTCGAGGACGGAAGAAAAGTAAATATTCCTATTAATATCTCTACTTTCAGCGATGGTCGTAGTATTGGCTATGCTGCACTAATTACTTCTGACTTAGTTAATTCAGGAGTAAATGCAGACGGAACAAATATTACTTCTCTTGATGTTACCTATACTTCACTGGAACCAGGAACAAAATTAGAAATTTCTTTTGGAAATAACGGTTTGATTTCTGACAAGAAACCTGGAGAAGTTGCTACTTACTCCTATACAGTAACCTCTGCTAATGGAGCTAGTCATAACGGAGTTCAATCTATTCCGATTGCCGATCCAAAGGGGTTTCAATATCAATTTACTGGTTGGATTAACTTTGCTGGTGGCGATTACCAACCCAACAGTGAAAATGGTGGAAATATTGCCAAAATTTCCTATACTCTTCAACACGTTAATTATTCAGATGAAGCAAGTTCTTACCTAATTGAAATTCCTAGAGGATTCACTGTTAACCCAAGTGATCTTCATCTCTTTCAAAATAATAAAGAAGTAAAAGATGGAAAGATTGAATATTTAGGGACTGTTGGAGAACACGGGGAACAAACTTTTGTTATTTCTCTCCCATTCATGCCCTTTTACGGAATTCCAGTTTATGTGAAGGATGCTAATAACCAAGACTTAACCATAACGGCAACACCTAACCAAGCACCTGCGAACTACTCATATGCTCCAACTTTGGTTGATACTAATCCTTTAATTGCTGAAATTGTAACAGATAAGAATAAATTTACTCCAGTTTCATACCAAGCGTTCCATACTATTACTCGTGGTAATCAGACCTTTACTATTCTTAATATGCCTGGTTTCGGCCCAAACTGGGTTAACTATTCTTTTAGTTATGCTTCAACTTATAGTAGTTTTGATTCAATTCGTTCTAATGGCGATTATATTCAAGCTGGTGACAGCTTAACTAATCCACCTAAATTAAACTATATTCAAAACGGCCAAGTGGATAACACCAACGGAAGTCTTAAACTTAATACTTATTTATCTGATCTTGGAAAATCTGATTGCAGTTATAACCTAGTAAATTTACCAGACGTTGCACTTGGGGATAATACAACTATTTCACTTACTGGACAAGGAACAATCAGTGAAAATAGGAACGGAGAAAATGTACAGCTTCTTTACTCTACGAAACATATTAACAAAACTGAAGCTCTCACTGAAGATGACTTCAAAGACTTTATAACTGCTGATAAAGTTACAGATTGGTCTGCTATTAAAACTGTACTCCTAAAAGCTGGTACTCTTACTAGTCCAGGAAATATCACTGCTGAATTGCCGTTCAAAGTTACTGAGATGAAAGATGGAGAGATTAATACTAACGTAATCTTCAACACTAACTTCACTGGTTTTCATAATGCAATTACTCATAGTAATCCACAACTAGCACTTAATGTGCAACGTTATATCAACGTTACTACCAAATGGGTAGACGATGATACTGATCAAGAGCTAGCTCCAAGTACTACCCAAATGGTACGCTCTGGCGATACTTACCAAACTATCGCTAAGCCAGCTGATCTTAATCCAAATTATCGTCTTGAACGTGTAGAAGGAAATCAATATGGAGTTACTGGTGCTAATGATCTTATTGTTACTTACCATTACAAGGCTCTAACAGATGACTCGTTAAAAGAAAGCAAATCCATAACTAGAACTATTAACTATGTGGTTAATGATGGTCAAGTCCAAGCTCCAGATACGGTAGTCCAAGCTGTTACTCTCATTCGCCATGGAAGTAAGAACTTGGTAACTGGTAATATAACTTGGGGACAATGGAGTGATGATCAATGGAATGAAGTTGTTTCTAAAACAGTTAAGGATATCACCCAGATAAAGAATCTGTAGCTCAACAAAAAGTAACAACAAACACTGATAATACAACAATAACTGTACACTATATTAAGAATCCGATTGTATCTTCTACTGAAAGCAAGACTGTTAAACGTACTATTAACTATCTCGTTGATGGCAATGAAGTTTCTGCTCCAGATTCCGTAAACCAAGAGTTCACCTTCTCTCGTGATGTATTCACTGATACCATCACTGGTGATGTTACCTACGGTAACTGGAACGTCGATAATACTTCTTTTGAAGCTGTCGATTCTCCTTCATTGAAGGGTTATACTCCGGATCTTAAATCTGTTACGGCTTTAACTGTTACTCCAGATACTAAGGACACAGTCATTACTGTTACTTATACTAAGAATCCAATTGTAACTTCTACTGAAAATAAGACGGTTAAACGTACTATTAACTATCTCGTTGATGGCAATGAAGTTTCTGCTCCAGATTCCGTAAACCAAGAGTTCACCTTCTCTCGTGATGTATTCACTGATACCATCACTGGTGATGTTACCTACGGTAACTGGAACGTCGATAATACTTCTTTTGAAGCTGTCGATTCTCCTTCATTGAAGGGTTATACTCCGGATCTTAAATCTGTTGCGGCTTTAACCGTTACTCCAGATACTAAGGACACAGTCATTACTGTTACTTATACTAAGAATCCAGTTGAAGTTCAACCAACTCCTAAACCAACAGAATCGGTTGACTCAAATAAGACTGATCCTGCTGATTCAACAAATACAATGACAAAACATGTTAACTCAACTACAGTAACTGCTAAATCACAAATAATAAATCAAGTTGTTCCTTCCCAACCAGTTACAAAATCTAAGAAACTTCCACAAACTGGTGAAGAACATAATAGTTTAGCTACTATCGGTCTCTTAATACTTTCATTAGCAACTGGCCTTGGTTTAAAGAAACGAAAAAAAATTAATCTTTTAATTGATTAGATACAAAAAAGACGCCTAGAAAGCGTCTTTTTTTGTACCCTTTTTCTTCAGTTGCTTTTTACTACCTAAAAAAACATCATCTCAAACTAGTTTTGAGATGACGCTCTATCTAATCATAATTTCTCAATAAATTATACAAAACTCTAATTTTTTCTTTAATATTTTCACCAATATCAGTATCCGCAACTGATTTTCGTTGTAATTCATGCTTTACCACTCGAACCGTTGAAACGATATCTTTCCCGCTTCTAATAGCATCTTGTTTTGAAGTAAATGGTTGATGCGAAACTAGTTGCAAGCCATATGAATTATACAATAATGTATATCCAGCGATCCCTGTTGTTGGCTGATAGGCTTTGGAGTATCCTCCATCAATTACCAACATATAACCCTCTGCGCAGATTGCATTATGTCCCCTTTTAACTGGAGTGTGACCATTGATAATATGATTAGTATCATCGCCAGTAAATCCAAATTCTTGTAAAATTTTGATGCAGAAATCCTTATTTTCCCTTAATTTATAATATGGATTCTTTACTTCTTCATGACAAGCTTTATCTGCAATAAAATAACGTTCAAAAGTAGTCATAGATTTCTTACCGAACAGTGGGGAAAGAGCTCCTTGCCATAAATACCACATAAAATCAGTGGCAAAATCATCTTTTACATTTGGATTAGAGTAAGCTTTTCGAATCATTTTTTCAGAAAAATCAAACAATTTTTTGCCAGAATATTCTTTACTACCAATCTTCAAGCTACAGAAATTTCCTTCTTCATCTGCAGGAATACATCCATGGAATAAGAGATTGCCATTATATGTACGGTACATACTACCTTTATTCATCATAAAATCTAGATGACGTTTTAATTTTGTAGAATGTTGAATGGAAATTAATAATTCATCTACAATCGCATTTTCTTCATCTGTTAATTCACTAGGATTTTTAGGGTCTACAGTGTTGAAACAAGTATTTTGTAACGGATATTCTTTACCATTTAAACTAATTACATTTTTCTTGTAATCTATCTTATTAAGTAAATCTCGATCATCCATTTCCAATTCTGGTCTTCTAGCTATAACTTTCCCTTCAAGCTTAAATTGCATCATCGCAACAGCTTGATGAATTTGCGTGATTTGTAGCTTTTCGCCGTTGAATCTATACCCATCACCATTAGTCAATTTAGGTCTAAATTGAGGATTATCCTCATATTGCTCCTCAGCAAATCTCGAAAGGTGACGTAAGTTAATCCCATAAGCATCTTCTATGATGTTCAAGTTATTATATCTTGCACAAATTCTCAATAAATTCAACATACATAGTTTTGAGCCTGCCATTGCACCTAGCCATAGTAAATCATGATTTCCCCATTGCATATCGACAGAATGATAATTCATCAATCTATCCATAATTTTGTCTGGTTCTTCTCCCCTATCGTAAACATCGCCCAGAACATGTAAGTGATCTACTACTAATCTTTGAATTGTGTAACAGGTAGCAATAATAAATTTACCTGCTTGATCTAATTTCAAAATATTCTTCAAAAGTTGATTAATATAACTTCTCTTATTAAATTCTTGTGGATCGTTATATAATAATTCTTCTGTTATGTATACAAAATTAGGATTTAGTGCTTTACGAACCTTTGAGCGCGTATACTTGCTTCCTGATAATTCTAAAAATTCTAATAAGTGGGAAATGTTATCTAAGTACCATTGTTGTAGCTCATTTTCTGTACGTAATTTTTTCTTTACTAGAGCCAATTCATCTTCAGGATAGTAGATTAGCAAAGCAAAATCTTGCATCGTTTGTTCTGTCATTCTATCTGAAAAGTAATCTTGAATTTTCTGTTTAATACTCCCAGAACCATTTCTTAAAACGTGATCAAATGCTGTATACTCCCCATGCAAATCACTTACAAAGTGTTCAGTTCCCTTTGGAAGATGCAAAATTGCTTCCAAGTTCATAATTTCGGTAATCACATCTTGTTTCGTAGGATATTTTTCTTTTAATAAGTTATGCGAATAAGCATTCATGTCAACTTGCTTATTTACTAATTCTTCATTATCATCAAAATTCATCGCCATCAACCCCTATATTATGGTCATCAATATGGTTTTTACATTACGCCTTGAAAAGGTTTTTGTCAATACATTTTAATTATTTAATTACAAACACTTATTTATAAATATTAAAACTTATTTATATGTAAATTAACCATAACTAACACTTAATTAAATGCAAAATTTTAAAAAAATAAACTTACCTAGCATTTATCGAATTATATGCAGATCTCTTTACTCAATATTTAAGTTAATTATATAAAGATACCCTCAAAAGATTCTCTATAACGCTTTTGAGGGTATCTTTGTATGTGATATAATTTCAGTAGTTATAGTTGCAACGTAATTTTTAGTGAGGTGTTATATATGGAGTACCCTTATCGTGAAAAATTTCTATCTTGGGCTAAAGATGTTAAACATTATCGTGAAAGTACCGTAATGTTGTACGATTATACCGTCAATAGTTTCTATAACTATTTTTATAGTCAATCAGAACATGGTAATGATCTTCGTCTTGTCCGACCTCAAGATATCACTAACTATCTTGTAAATATTCAAGAACAACATCATATTGTTGCTAATACTGCTAATAAATACTATTTTCACTTGAAAAAGTATTTTACTTTTCTCTATAGTAATCAGTTGATTGATGAATATCCTTTAATCGATTTAAAAACTTACAAAGTCAATAAATACACTAATATTACACTTGGTTGGCAGCAATATCTACCTGAAATTTTCAAAATTGCGGAACTTTCTGATGATGCAAAATTAGAACTTTTTCTAATCTCTCAAAATATCGAACCAAAGGGATTACTTAATATTACTTTTGGACAGCTTCGAAACTTTAATACAGAAAATATTGGAATTTTGCTAGATAATATTGAAGTAAAACCTGATAATTATTTCGTATTCTCACTAAAAAACGATCCTGAAAAACCATTGAATTCGTTAAATTCATTATTAATGAGAGTTAGACCTGATGAAGAAATTTTGAATATGACACTAGCCCCTTCAAAATTAAGACAAAGTTATATTTACAATTATCTCCTTACTAATAAAGATAAATCCGAAATTGAACTTCTAGATCATCTTCATCTATCTATTAAGTCATTAGTATATTATCGTCAAAACTTGCTCAATATTGACTTTAATAATTTTGTTTATGAAACTCCAAAAGAAAAGTAGTTTTTGCCCTTTCTCATCATAAGGAGATAATTAAAATGAAAAAATATTTATTATTTATTTTATCTATTGTTGTTGCACTACTAACTTGGATTCCGAACACTCGTCTATTTTTAACGGATTCCAATATAGGAACTATTCTTATATTAGTTTTGACTATTTTTGTATGTGTTTTTTCTGTAATTTATAATAAACACTCTCGTTCTCTTTGGTATATATTTTCTTTTATATTAGGATTAAGTCCTATACTATTTTTAATTTTCGTTGGTATTTTTTTAGCATTAGAAATGCCTTTTGCACCATGATTAACTTTCAAGTAGAAACCGGAAAAATTTAAAAAATCGCCAAAGATTTGCACTAATCCTTGGCGATTTTTACTTGGCGTAAGCTATTAAATTTTATCTTAAGTATTCAGTCAGATTCGCATCCAGAATCCTTAACCCATCTTTCAAAGATAGCGTCACATCTTGCTTCTTTATCCTTCAACATTCCATGTGTTTGTAACCAAACGTTTTTCGCAAAATTCAGTACTGCTTGCTCATATGTATTACCACCACAATCCAAAGCAATATCATGATAGTAAGTTGTTGCGTATGGGACATCAGTATCATCTAAAACATGATATCCACCCTCAGCCCACCATTCTACTTTTCCACTTGTTTCACTAGAAGTTGGATAAATATCCATAAAGTTTAAATTCATGTGTGATGTCTCCCAGAAGACTCTATTCCCATGAACATTTTCTTTCCAGAAATTAGGATGTGTCCTAAGCCATTCATAAATTAATAGAAAATTTTCATGCGTAAAACTGTCTTCTTTGACTTTCTTATCCAAATTTTTCCATTCTTGGTACTCATCTTCTAGGTTCTTAACACTATAGTCACCATGGTGTCTGAAAATTAGGTGATTCTTTGTCCAAAAGAAATCATCGCTCAAATTTCCAAATTCTCCTTTTTCATTAAGATCTTCATCTTCAGGTTCACCAAATACTTCATGTGCTATTTCATCTGAAAACCAAACTTCTCCGTCATTATCAGCTTGAGAGTAGGCTTCCAAGAAAGAATCATATACATAATCTACTTTTCCTAAATTTTCCTTATATTCCAATGAATATCCTAATTCCTCACTAAAGTAGATCCCCCATTTATCATGTTTATTCTTTAGGATGATACGTTCTTTTTCAAATAGTTTTAGGTAATTAGGTGATTCTTTTACAAAATTAGGTATATCATAATTCAAAAATTTTTCTTCCATGTCATTCATCCTCACTTGTTAATCTACAATAATCCTACCCTAATCTTTACGAAATAAAAATCTACCAGTGGTTTAATGGTAAAGAATATTCAAAAAATTTTTATTAATTATTATTTTTTAGAACGTTTTACTTTTGCAGCAACTAAGATAAGAAATAGTGGAATAATACCGGCAACTCACCCATATTTAAAAATATCAATTATTCAATAGTAATAATACAATAAAAACTAGTATTGACTTTTTCATATGTACTCCTTAACTTCAAAATAAAAAATTAAGAAAAATCATTAAGTAAAAATATACTTTTTTAATTTGATTTTTCCTAACTTTCTTACTCTATTGATTTTAACGCTTTCTTTCATAACGTTTTGTTGTCACCAATGATTGATAGACATATCTTATACCTAGGTAAGTAAATAATATATCAATAATTGCAAATAAAAAATATCCTTTATCAAGAAAAATACTTCCTACTGCTATTGATAACATTACTAAACCGATATAAAAAGTATAATTTTTATAAAAATTTTTATTTATTTTCATATATTACTCTCCATTTCTACTAATAACTTCAGCTAGATTTTTCCATTATATAATTTCATTTCCTAGTTTTAATTTATCATATTCTCAAATCATCGTGCCTAAATTATCGAATTAGGTCTTTTTTAATACATATCTGGCTTAACCAAATACGCTTTAAAAAGTTCATATTAGGCTTGAAAAATCATCCTATCTTTCATTTGAAATACAATAACTATAGGTAATTATCTTAAATAAGGATGTGAAAAAAGTGAATAAAAGAATAGACTACTTTATTGGTATAGCCAATATATGTACAGGAATCCTAATGTTGTTTAATAGTAATAACTTATATCCCTTAATTTTTTGTATGATGGGATTAATTTCTATAATTGCAACTACATTGAAGAAGTGAATACTAACTTTTATCTAATTTTGTTTAACATATTTAGCGACCCATTACTTTATATTGTAAATATATTAATAATAGTCAATAAACATTTGCAAAGATAATCATGAGATGTCATATAAAGAGGGTTGGAATACCCTAAGTTCCAACCCTCTTTATTAATTATATTTTCTATTTTGTCTAATTTCTTTAATCAACATAACTATAAAAATCATTAATGTTCCCAATAAGATTAAACCTCTCATTGTTAACATAGGAGTTCGCATAAGCCCATTTAAATTCAGTAATATTAACAATAGAAACCCTGCATACTTACTATTTCTCGTAAAATTCACTTTCAACCTTGAAATTACCATAAACCCTACAATTAGCAATATAATAATACTTGTTTCTACCATGATCATTCACCACCTACACTAATAAACACAAAAAATTAAACTGTTTTCAAATTATACCTTTCAATCAAACTTTTCATTTTAGCCTTACTTCTCCTAGGAAAAGTCTCCTTATATCCATCTTTAAAAGAAATACTCCTTGTTGACAGGTTAATTTCAACAATATTACTTGGATTAGCTAAACAAGATTGTGATATTTTTTCTAGAAAATCATTTTCTACCTCTAACTTCTTAATATCGCCTGTAAACTCACCCATACCATTAACTGTAACTATTTTCAATCTATGTGACTTAGGAGTGGTAATAATATATAGAATATCATTGATATTTTCGTTAATAATTCTTCTGCCCATTTTATAGCTAAATGTCATTTTCTTTATGGCATGAGATTCCCTAATTCTCCTTGCAGCTAATGATAAAGTCTCATTTAGTCGTTTTTGAATCACTTCATCATTATCATTTTTAGTAATAAAATCCAATGCTCCAGTACGACGTCGATAAGTCATTGCTGCTAGATTTTCATAAGCTGTAATAAAAATTATCTGTGCATTTGGATCTTTTTGTCTAATAAATTCAGCTAAATCTATCCCATCTCTATCTGCTTTATCTTTACTAAGTTCAATATCTAAAAAATAAACTCCACTATCTACTTTGTTATCTTCCAAATAATCGGCTACTTCAATATAACTATTAGCTTCCAAAGTTATTTTAAATTTTTTACCTTTACTGTCAGCAGAATCTTCTAAAGACCAAATAGCATATTTAACTAGATCATTTATCCTTCTAACTTGATCCTTCTCATCGTCACAAATAATAATTCCATATTCTTCCAAATTAAACTACCCCTTAAATGCTCATAACCATAAGGAAAGTAAACCAACCATCTTTAATTTGATAATTAATAAAAATATCATTATAAGATTGACTTAATTCTTCTATATTAGCTAATCCTAATCCGTCATGATTCTTCTTAGTTGTAAAACCTGATTTTTTTATATCTTGAATTGTTAGATCGGTATCTCGATAACGATTTCTAATCTCAATTTCAAGTTCACCATTTTCTTGATAAATCATAGTATCTATCTTAGCTTCATCACCAAACTCAAGACTTTCTTCAATTGCATTATCGTACACAATTCCTAATATTCTAACAATGTCAAACGAGTTATACTTATTCGACAAGTTTTCTATCACAATTCGACATTCAAAAGAATATTGAATATTGTTTTGAAAGATTCTATTCAACTTACTGATAAATAGACTCTTTAATAATTCATCTTTAACATTGTCAACATCATTAAACTGCCATAATACTTTATCTTCTAAAGTCTTACTTGAATATTCAGCTAGTTTATCTATTAACTCTTTATCATGACTTTTTTTACACTGAGTTTCAAGCTTAATAGCATATTTTGATAATCGTGCTTAAATTTACGTAAACCTCGCTGGCTACTTTCTAACTGTTGTGTATAAATTTTTAGATCATTAATTTGTTGTAAACTTAATTTATCCTGCCGTATTTTCTTATTAATGGAATATACAAATAATGAAAAGAACAATTGGCTAACAACAACTACCGTAGCTATAATATACGATACTGCATCTATATTAAATACATATGTTGTTAGATAGTAAATAACCATTGAACTAATCCATATGTATAAAATTAAATAAAAATACAATAATCCATACTCATCATCTAGTTTCTCTATTATAGTCGTCTTTGTTAAAATTATATATTCAAAAATGTTTAATGACACATCTAATATTATCACACTGACCATTGTGTAATAATTTGTAAATAATGTAAAAAATAATGCTGAAGCACCGAATGTTATATAGGAAAATAAATCTAGCATTAACAACCTTCCACATAATCTGTAATCCAAAGTTAGTTGTCTGTATACAATATAAAAAATAAAAATTTCAATAAATGGTGCAAAAAAACCAATAATATCTCCAACACCATTAATTAAAAGAATTACAGGAAAAGTAAGAAGTATAAATAATAAATTATACTTCTTACTTTTCCTAGTAGGGGTCAAAAGATAAAAAAACTATATCTACAAAAAGTATTTATAAATAAAATTAGTGTAGCTACTATATAACCAGATGTTGAATTTAAATTAACCATTATTTACAAACACCAAAAAATGTGAATATACATTGCCATCTTTTAAAGCCACCCTTTTTGGTTGCTCCCCCAGCTATTTTCTGTAACTTCTTTTCTGTTAACACTTCAAACTTCATAAAAAATCTCTCCTTTGTTATCTTTATTACAAATATAGTTTAACATTTTTTAATCTACTTTATTCGTTTTTTATCATATTCGGTTCATTTTAATGCTTATTTGGATGAAATTCTTAAAACTATAGCCACCACATAAAATTTAACACCCACGCTCTCACATAACTTATTTTCTTATTCTTTTCTATGACTTTCTCATCAAATAACTTATGATGCCCCTCTTCTTTTAGACTAGTATAAATACTGATAAAAATACTATATGCAACTATTACAGTAATCCCAAATATCATATACTCACTTCCTAATCCCAAAATATATTATGTTCTATTAAAAATAAAAGTAGTGTCAAATTTAGCTATATACTATAACTTACACTTGACACTACTTGAAGAAAAATAGATTTATTTCTTATTTTCTAATTCATTAGACTTATTCTAACGGCAACTTGTAAAGCCACCAGAAATTCCACCCGCTACGGCTGACCAGGGTCCACCGATAGCTCCAATTAAAGCTCCACCTACGATGCCAGCTCCACAGTGAACCCAGCGATTTCCACTACCACCATAACCATTTTTACCACCATTTACTGATGCTAAGTTATCTTCAGTTATAATTGTGAATCTTTTATCTAGATTTTTCATTTTAAATTACTCCTATATTATAAACAAGTAAGTGCTCCGCCTACCATTCCTAAGTTTGCTCCACCTACAATACCAGCTGGTCCAAGTGGAACTCCTGCAGCTGCTCCAGCAAATAGACCACCTAAAAAGTTACCTACACAGTTAGGACCACGTTTCCCACCATCAACCTTTGCTAACTCACATTCTGTCAATACTGTAAATTCCTTCATCATGATAATCATCCTTTCATATGTTTATTTACTTTCATCGCAGTATCTAATAAGTAAAGTAGTGTACTACCACCTACTAGACAAAAAATAGTAACTATTATCATTTTAGGCGTTTGAATATAATCTAAATAAGACATTTCCTCATTACCAAACAGCCATATTCCTAGTGGAATCAATAGTGCCCAAATAACTGGAGCAATAACATATCTCTTCTTTCCTCTAATGAATCCACCATCCAACCAAGTCTCCCATAGTTTTTTTAGCATGTAAGAACACACCCTTTCTAAAACACTTGTGAAACATATACTTACACTTTTATTGTATTATCATTCCGTATTCAAATATCGATTTAGCGTAAAATACGTTATTCTATACCTAGTTGGTTACATTTCTTTTTAACTACAAATATTTTGATTTGAGTGTCTTAATCTTTTAAAAAATTTAGTATTAGCAATTGTACAGCCTATATCGTAACCAAACTGTCCGCTATCTATATAATCATAAGAATTTCTTCCACCAATTATATGTGCCAATTCTTTCTTATCAACTTGTACAAAATTATTATTCATAACTTCAACACCTCATAATTTTAAAAATTTATTATAGCTATAATTTACACTTATAATTATTCACTTCATCTGCTCTTTTTGACTATTTCTTCTAATTTTGCTAAATTTTATTCTTATTCTCTTTTTTCAACCAGATAGGCACCGCTTACTACCAAATTGGAAAAATCCCCTCAATTCATCACTTTCTATGTGATAATAAAAATACTTTTATAATGAATTGAGGTAAAAAATTATGAATAGTTTTTCTAATAATATTAATTTCAGCAAAATTTCTGTTTCACTAATTACTTTATTCCTGTTGATCTGGACATTAGTTGATGGAAATCTAATTCATCTTGGTATATTGGCTTTTTCTTCTTTGGTTACAACCATGCTACATTTTCACTATTTTGAATCTACTGATGACAAACATCCATTAAATAGAATTGATTTTGGATTACAATTACTATTTATCTTTATTTCTATTATTAAGTTTTTCTTGATTTCAGGAAGATAACAATAAGCCTATCAGGTATCAAATTACACCTGATAGGCTTATTTATTAACAATTTTGTACTTCTTTTTAAATTTTCTTTCTGGTATAATTTTACGATTAGTGAAATCCAAGTAATCGCCTATATACCCACTTGCATAAGTTGCCCACCAACCTGAAGGCTCATTAAATAAAGTCTTAAAATTCGTCCAAGCACTAATTTTAACAGGTGCCTTAACTCCATTCATAATAAATAACAATTTATCACCTGATCACTTTAGATAGTTAGCTTTAAATGCTTCTTTTATCCATTCAGGTTGTTCTGCTGTTTTACTTATCTGCCATATTTGTACTTCTTTACCTTTATAGATTGCTTTCATAGAAATCACCTTCTACATATAATTAAAGAGCTCTATTAATTACATCTTCATTATACTATTTTCATAATACATCCAATGCTAAATTTCTTAACTAGCACTATTTCTTACTTATTTGGTAAATAGTCCAAATAAGTAGTTATTGCTACCATTCCAGCAGTTTATCACACTATGTAGACATTATTTGCAATAATTACATATATACGATTAGGGGGATTGAAAAAATGAGATACATTAAATTTACTTTACTAATATATTCTTTTTTACTAACTTGGGGAATCACCACGAATAGTATATCAGCGGATGAAGTTACACCTACTACAACATCTGAAACAACAGTTACGCCTCAAAGTCAAAGTACACCTGTTGATTCTAATGATGAGGATGCTGCAATTGAAGAAAAATTTTACTCTCATGATGTTACAATCGATAAATATAATCAAAATGTGGCAAACTTCAATAAAGTTAATACTGATACTGTTAAAACCATGGTTACTGAAAATAGCAACAATCTAGACCAAGTTCTTTACATTGGACGTCCTACTTGTTATTTTTGTCGGCAAGCTTCTCCACATCTACGTGATTTTAACCAACTAATAAATAATCAGCTTTACTACTATGATATTGATGCTGAACCTAATGCTCATGATTTTGCATTTAAAGAAATTGGAATTTCTGGAACCCCAACAACTATGCGTTTAAAGAATGGTAAAGTTGTCAGTGCTTGGATTGGTGGCGAAAAAACAGGACAAGAATTTTATGACTTTTTATTTTCTGCAGATGCTAACAAGTTAGCAGATTCCTATATCATAAAGAAAACTGTAAGCACGGATACTTCAAATCCTGTTATTACAAATAATCAAAATGTTGAACCAACTGTTAAGCCTATATCAACAAATATAAATCAGCTTAAAGAGGAAAAAACTACTCCTGAATTGGTTAATACTACTTCACAATCATCTAAACCTGTTAAAAAAATTCATAATCAAACTACTAATAAGAAAAACAAAAATTCTGTTCTACCACAATTAGGGGTTGTCCCTCTTTATCATCATCCATTATTTAAACTTCCTATTCCTCGAATTATCCCTAAGCAATTAGAACGTACTATAATGTTAATTACTTTTCTAGTTCTGTATTTGGGGTTCTTAATATATTTATGGTTGAGCTGGAAAGACATAAATAAAAGGAAGTAGATAAAGACATAAAATATGCGATATAGCAATAGGACCAATTAGAAAATTTATGCAAATAATCGATTTTTGTAGATTCAAAACTACATTTTTGCATAAATTAGTAAATTGGTCCTATCTTTATATTCAACTTTTTTTATTATGTTACTTTTATTATGCGGTAACTGTTATTTTGTTTTTAAATAATCAATAACATCGTTTAATGTTTTACAAACAGCAATAGTTTTCTCTAAATATTCTTTTGCTGGTCTTTTCATATCAGGTATACAAATAACTGGAATATGTGCATTGTAGGCAGCCATAATACCATTTTCACTATCTTCTAAAACTATTGCTTCATTAGTTGATACATTTGTTTTTTCACAAGCTTTTAAGAAAACTTCTGGATTAGGCTTACTTAGTGTTACATCTTCACTAAATACAAATTCGTCAAAGTAGCTGAGAATATCGTACCCTTTTAAAATAGAAATCGCTCTATCTTTGGTACTTGATGTTGCCAAAGCTACTTTATAATTATTCTCTTTTAGGTACATAAGTAGAGATTTTACCCCTACTTTTAATTCCACACCTTGTGAAATAAGTTTGCGTTCAATATTCAAAACTTCATCTAAACATTCCTGATAAGATACCGATAAGTTATATGTATCTATAAAACGTTTAATATTTTCTTTTTCTGTTTTCCCACTATAATGTTTTGCATATTCTTCTTTAGTAAAACTATATCCATATTCAGATAATAATTCCTGATATATTTTTAAAGATACGATTTCTGTATCCACTAGCAATCCATCAAGATCAAATATAGCCGCTTTAATCACAATAAATCAACCACCTTTCATAATACATATTTATTATATCATATAATTATTCAATCTTATTTTGACGTAAAAGTTGATTATCTTGTCATAGACAATTTAATACCTTTACCTCAATCTTCAGACACTATCCGATATTTCTTGGCGAACTTTTCGGCTGTAACGACCTTAGAATTGGTAAAATCGATAACATCTCCCTCAAAGCCAATGTCATACATCGACACGCTGCCACCAGCTATACCAACAAAAGAAGCTGAAATATCATTCAAAATAGTTCGTACTATTCCCTTTTTTGCCCTAGTAACTGCTGGCCAATAAATTCTGACTTTATTACCACTGCCATGTAGCCATCGCAACCCATTATGCTCAAAAGCATCTTTAACCCAATCAGGTTGGACATTATCTCTACTCACTTGCCAAACATCTACTTTTCTACCTCTATAGATTGCTTTCATTTGCTTTATCACCTTTCTTATTACTTTTTCCTATCCTTAATAGCCATAACTAATCTATATATCACTAATACTACATATACCAACAGTGCTATTAATACTATTATATATAGTATTTTATTCTCATAACCTTCATCAAATATTGTAGTTACTATTAGAAATGTTCCTAATGTTGCTTGCTTTCTAGCTCGTTTATCTAATTCACCATATTTTTTCTTATAATTAACTTCCAAAATTGCTGATGTTATAAAAAATATCCAAATAATTGCCTTAATAACTAAATAATCCATCATTCCACCACCTATTCTCTATTTTTGCCATTATTATACTATTTTAATTAAATTTAATTCTATATTTTCTTAATTAATACTATTTTCTGCTTATTTGGTTAACAACATATCCATGTATATTATTTCAATAATTTATCTTTTCAAAAAAATAGCGACAAAAACATCGCTGTCTTGCCACTATTCCCAACTATTTAAATAAATTAAGTTTTGCGATTCTATCAACTGCCTCTTCTAAACGTTCTGGTTCAATTAACAAACCAATTCGTACATAACCTTCTCCATATTCGCCAAAACCATTCCCAGGAGCTACTGCTACTCCAGCTTCATTTAAAAGCAGATCTGCAAATTCTTCACTACTATATCCCTTTGGTACTTCCATCCAAGCGTAGAACGTTCCCTTAGGTACAAAAGCTTTCCATCCGATTTTTTCAGCAGCTTGGATGAACGCATTTCTTCTAGTTTCGTAACGATCTACAATCTTACTGATTTCAGCATCGCGTTCTGGGGCTTTCAAAGCATCAATTCCTGCATATTGTAGAGCTGGAAAGATACTTACAAATAAATGATCTTGGATAAGATTTAAAGCATCAATGATATCAGCATTTCCTACCGCAAAAGCAACTCGCCAGCCTGCCATGTTAAAAGTCTTAGAGAAGGTATAAAATTCGATACCAACATCCTTAGCTCCTGGAATCTCCATAAAACTTAATGGTCGCTCTCCATCAAAACCAATTGCACCATATGCAAAATCGCTGATGATACCTACTTCATATTTCTTTGCCCAAGCAACTAATTCTTCGTAAAATTCTCGAGTTGCGGTCGCACCCGTTGGATTATTAGGGTAGTTAATATAGAAGAATTTAGCCTTTCTAGCAAGTTCTTCTGGAATAGATTTCAAATCTGGTAAGAAATTATTCTCTTTCAAAAGCGGAACTTTCTCAAAAGTGACCTGCCCAAGTGTAGCTCCAGACCAATAATCTGGATAACCAGGATCAGGTAATAAAAATACATCACCAGGATTCATCAAAGCTAGTGGTAGTTCGACTAGGCCAGTTTTAGAGCCACCAAGAACTGCAACTTCTTTTTCTGGGTCGAATGTAGTTTGATACTTTTCTTGATAGAAGTCTGCTACAGCTTGTTTAAATTCTGGCTGTCCACGAAACAATGAGTACTTGTGACTTTGCGGACTAGCTACCCATTTTTGTGTGCTCTTGACGATATATTCAGGAGTTTGTTTATCAGGATTACCTTGTCCTAGATTGATAACATCTACTCCTTCTGCAATTTTTTTGTTAACTTTGATTACCAAATTAGCAAAGAATTGCTTTGGTAGATTCTTTAGAATTTCGGATTTCTCAAATTCCATCGTCTTTCCTCGCTTTCTTAGTCGTATAATTCTGGTCTACGATCTTCAAATACATGAATTTGTTGAGTGAATTTTTCCATTTCGGATGTATCTAAATCATAAACTGTCAATGTTTCTTGATCGCCACTATCACTTAAAACTTCACCTAAAGGATTAATTATCAGTGAATGACCATTAAATTTATTGTCAGGATTATCGCCCACTCGATTAACTGCAACAACATAAGCTTGATTTTCAATCGCTCTTGCAACTAACAAGGCTTTCCATTGTTCAATTCTAGTTTGAGGCCATTGAGCCACGACATAGATTACACTCAATTTTTTCTTGGCAACTGTCCGCAACCATTCTGGGAATCGGATGTCATAACAGATGAACGATGCACTCTTCACACCAGCTAATTCAAAAACATTTTTTTGATCACCAGCAGCTAAATACTTATCTTCATCCATCAATCTAAACAAATGAACTTTACGATACTCACTAATAAGCTTACCTTGTTTATCAACTATATAAGTTGTATTGTAAAACTGTTCATGCTCTTTAATCGCAACTGATCCACCAACAATGTTAACCTTATAGTCTTGTGCTTTAGCTTGTAGAAATTCTTTAGTTCGCTTCCCTTCAACATCTGCGATTTCTTCTAACCTTGCTAGGTCATAACCTGTATTCCACAATTCTGGTAAGACAACTACATCCACCTTAGCTTGTGCTGCCTTGCTTAAATATTGATCAACCTTTTTGTAATTTTCTTCAGGTTTCCCGTGTTCAACAGGAATTTGTGCCAATGCAATCCTTAATGTCATGCAATCACCTCTTATTCAAGTAATTATGATAATTTAATTATACTCTATCATTTTTAAACGAAAAATACGAATAAAAAATAAGGATCAAGACTTACATATCTTAATCCTTATTTTCATTATTTGTCTAATCTATCTAAAATTTCTTTAGCCACTTCATGATTAGTATACATCCAGAAAATGTGACCCAATACTTCTGACAAGTGTTCTTCTAAAGGTTGACGTTTAGCACTTGGAATAGTCTTCATAGCTGGCATAATTACCAAGTGGAAAGCGATCCACATAGCTACACCAAATGGAATACCTTGTTTCTTAGTTAACCAATTCATTTTCTTTTCCAATGCTAATGCATATGTTGTCGCAAAAGTTACTGAAAATCCAAAGTGAATTAGGAAACTAGCCCATGGCATTCTATGACCAGAATATTTATAAGTTGATTGTGTTATCTCTGCCGGTACTCCCAATTGTTGTAAGAAAGTTTGTGGAGGATTAACTTCATCGCGTTCTGGAGTTCTAGGTGGCATAATATTTTCCCAACCTAATTTAACTAAACCAGAAATAATCCCTGATGCAGTTCCAGCAATTAAAACATTTTTTAGACTTTTGTTCACAAAAATCACCCCTCTTTGAATTGCTACTAGTGTATCCCTAAAGCTAACTTAGCGTATCGACTTAAACGGTCTGTCGTCCACATTGGCTCCCATACAAATTCAACATCTACGTTCTTTATCTCTGGAATATCTCTCAAAGCTCTTGTAACCATATCTGCCAAAATGTTAGTAAGTGGGCAACCCATTGTAGTCAATGTCATTTCTACCAAACAGATGCCATCTTCATCTAAGTCAACGTTGTAAATTAATCCTAAGTTAACAATATCTATATTCAATTCGGGATCAACCACTGTTGTTAGCTTCTCTATTATATCATCTCTGACCTCTTTATTACTTCTCATACGACTTGGTCCTTTCCTATAGATTTTTACCAAAAATACGCATTCTAATTTCTTGTCCAGTTGGAGTTCCTGCCAAACCACCAATTCCAGTTTCTCGTAGTGACTCTGGCATATTTTTACCGACCTTGTCCATCGCACTAATTACTTCATCTGCTGGAATCATACTTTCGCAACCAGCCAGTGCCATGTCTGCAGATATCAAAGCATTGCTAGAACCAATAGCATTACGATTAATACAAGGCACTTCTACTAAACCTGCAATAGGATCACATACCAAACCTAATAAATTACTAATTGCAATCGCCATTGCATTAGCACTCTGTTTAGGAGTCCCGCCTGCTACTTCTACAGCCGCAGCTGCTCCCATTCCAGAAGCACTACCTACTTCAGCTTGGCAACCACCTGTAGCACCTGCAATGCAAGCATTGTTAGCAATAACCATTCCAAATCCACCAGCAGTAAATAAAAATCTCACCATTTGTTCTTCATCTAATCCCAACCTCTTTTCAAGAGTAAATAATACTCCTGGAAGAGTACCTGAAGATCCTGCTGTTGGAGTTGCACATATAACTCCCATCGCTGCATTAACTTCATTTGTAGCAATGGCTGATTGTACTGCTGACATTATCATATCTCCAGATAATGTTTTGTGAGATTTTCGATAATCTTTTATTTTTACAGCATCACCACCTGTTAATCCTGTTTTAGAGTGTACTCCAATTCCATGGGCACCCCGACTAACTGCTAATCTCATAGTGTCTAAATTATGTTTCATTTTTCTCCATACATCATTTCTGGAAACGTTCATATCGTTACACTCAGCTTGAATAACCAATTCAGATATTGGTAAGTTTTTAATTGTAGCATCGCTAACTAATTCTTCTATACTTGCATACATTTTAAATTCCTCTTATAGACAGATGATATTTTCATATTTATTAACAAAAAATCCTCTTATTCCTTCTTGTAATTGTTGTTTCAAATCAAATTCATATATTGTATATTCATTATTTTTTAAAACTTGTTTCTTATCAAATGGAGCTAACCTATTCAAGTCCTCAATAAGTGATATTCCGTTATTCCTTTCTGTATTGGTGGTTACGTAAAGTATAATTGATAGTGGTCCGGTTGGTTTAATATCTATTCCATGAAGTCTAATATTACGAATCTCTATGGTTCCTCCACCAATGGAACAACCTGAAATTTGCACCCTTTTATCTCCACCAATCAAATCTAAAACTGCAGTATTAGGATGATGAATAGGACTTTCACCGCTCTCTTCTACAAACCTAATATCTATTCCTTGTTCTCTAGCAATTTGTCTAGAATTAGGAACTCGTGGATCTGATGCATCAAATCCTAAAACTCCTGCTGCAATTGCGTAATCTGTTCCATGACCGCGATGCGTCTTAGCAAATGAACCATAGTAATGTACGATTACTCTTTCAGGAATTCCGCCAAATAAATCATTAGCTGCCCTTCCAATTGCAACCGCACCGGCAGTATGAGAACTTGAAGGACCTATCATTATTGGTCCAATAATATCAAAAACACTTCTATATAAATTACTCAAACCGAGTACCTGCTTTCACTAGGATATCTTCTACATTATTATAGCACACCACATAAGCTGTAACTTTTAATTATTTTTATGATAATAAAATAAAGAATAGTTTCTTCCTATTTAAATAAAAAATTGCCGATAACTTTTGTTTAAAAATTACCAGCAATTTTCATATTCTAATTATAATTATTTTTTAGTGTATTCCACATCAATAGTTTTAGCTGTTAATCCTGTTACATCCTTTCTGTATTGTGGTGTAACTAGACCCACAAGGTAACTTACTACAAATGATGTCAAGAATGATACGCTACTTGTAATAAATGGAGAAATATTTAAAGATTGTACATAATATGTTAAACCAGCTGCTACAATCAAAGCAATTACAGCACCAACAGTATTAGCTTTTTCTGTAAAAATACCTGCAGCAAAGATACCTGCAATAGGAACACCAAACAAACCAGTTACTGCTAAGAATAAGTTCCATGTTTCTGAAGTATTGCCAACTAATAAGTAAATAGCAACTGCTAAACTAAATAAACCAGAAATTACGATAATCCAACGAGCTAAAGCAACATCACTAATATTCTTAAATTTATCATTAAAGAATCTTTGTTTAAAGTCAACAATACCACAAGAAGAAATAGCGTTTAAACTAGAAGCAATAGTTGATTGAGCAGCAGCAAAGATAGCAGCAATAACTAACCCAGCAATACCTGCAGGAAGTTTAGTTACAATAAAGTATGGTACAACTGCACTTGTGTTAAATCCTTTCGGTAGCACTGCTGCGTGATTGTAAAAACTAAATAGGACTGTACCCATTCCGTAGAAAATAGGAATTGTGATAAATGCTAAGATACCATTTGTCCAAAGAGATTTCTTTGTTTCTTCCATTGTTGCTGTGGTTTGATAACGTTGCACAACATCTTGACTACCAGTATATTGATATAAACTATTAAAGAATTGACCTGCAAAAATCAAAGGTAAAAACTTAGATAAATCGCTTACTTTCATATCAAATCCAGAAATTAATTTATGATGTGTGATTGCATCAGATGTTACAGTAGCCCAACCACCATCAATATAGTGCGCTCCTAGAATGATAACTAATAAGGCACCACCTAGTAACAAAATACCTTGGATAACATCTGACCAAATAACACCTTCAATACCACCAAGGAATGTATAAATAATACATAGTCCACCTACAAATAATGCAATAATAATTGGATTAATGTCCGAAACAGATGTAATTGCGATGATAGGTAAGTAAATAACAATAGCTACTCGAGCAATATGATAAAGCATAAATAGTAAACTACCTAAAATTCGCATTATCGGACTAAATCTTTCTTCTAAGTATCCATAAGCTGTTGGAACTTTTAATTTTCTAAAGAATGGAACATAATACTTAACTAAAATTGGAATAATAGCAATAATTGCTAAATTACCAATTGAATATGCCCAATCGTTTAAGAAAGCTTGTTCAGGTGTAGACATAAAAGTAATAGCACTTAAAGTTGTAGCATAGATACTAAATCCTGCAGCCCAAGCTGGAATTTTACCTTCAGCTGTGAAAAATGAATCTGTATTCTTACTTGCTTTCTTAGTAAAATAAGCTCCAACTGCTAACATTGCTAGCAAATATAAAACTAGGACAATCCAATTAAGAGTGCCAAAACCGACTTTTTCCATTTCGTTTCACCTCATAATATTAATTAATTTGATTTTTTGCGTAAACTTCTTCTCTTTCTGTTCTTTGTATATAGAATTTTAAAATTAGTGGAGCAATCAAAGTTGTGATTACGGTTACAATTATCATGGCAGTATAATGATTTTGATCAACAACATGTGCATTCAGAGCTACATTGGCTACAACTAGTGCCATTTCTCCACGTGATACCATTCCTGCTCCTACAATATTCGATTCATCCCAAGTTAATCCAAAAGCTTTTGCTCCAAGACCACATCCTATTTGTTTTCCCAAAATTGCTATAATAATTAGCAATATAATAAAGAAAATATCATTTTGCATTCCCTTAAAACTAATACTCAATCCAATACTTACAAAAAATACTGGTATAAAAACAGCATATCCTATAGGTTCAATCTTCAATGACAATTTCTCTTTAAATTTTGTTTCGGAAATTGCTAACCCTGCAAAATAAGCTCCCAAAACATCACTCATTCCCATAGACACAGCCAAAGCAGCAAAACCAAAACATAAAATTATTGCTGCAGTTGTATCGTTTTCGCTCGCATTTAACTTACTAAATATTTCTAAAAATTTAGGTACAAACCACTTTCCTAACAAGAATGCGATTACAAAAAATAGTATCTTAGGACCAATTAATTTTAATAATGCTATACCTGATGTTCCGCTACTTCCAACAAAACTAATACTCAAACCTAGTAAAATAACACAAATGATATCATCAGCTACTGCAGCACCTAAAATCATGGCCCCTTCTCTACTATTCATCCGGTTCATTTCTCTAAGTACTTGAACTGTAATACTTACTGAAGTTGCACTTAAAACTAGCCCTATAAATAATGCTGTTTCCCAAGAAAAGCCAAATACTAATGCACATAAAAGTGCTGCACTTCCTGTCGGAACAATTACACCTAGTATCGCAATTGTTACAGATGGTTTCCAATACTTCATCAGCATCTGTAAATTTCCTTCTAATCCTGCAATAAACATTAGAATGATTACTCCCAGCTCTGAAAAATAATGAACTAAATTAGTCGGAGCTAAAATCCCAAGTACTGCAGGACCTGCAATAATTCCTACTAATAATTCTCCAATTACACTTGGAAAATTAAATACATTAGATAAATGGGCACCTATTTTTGTCAAAAGCAATATTATAAACAATTCAACGAGATACGTCATTGATAACACCTACCGTTTCATCAATACCTCTTCTACTTTCTCCATTTCATCAACTACTTTATCTTTATCAATTCCATATTCTAAAAATATTGGTATATTTTGATCTAATTCATTTAACATATACTTCCAGTCTGTATTTCCATCATTTAACATCATCGTATTTTTATTTTTTATATCTTTTAAATGATATACAGAAATATTGTCTTTCAATTCATCAAAAGCAACATGTGGATTTTCATTTATCCAATACCAATTTCCAGAATCAAATGTATATCCTAATTTGATATGATTATCACTTAAATAATTTATTGCTTTTTTCATTTCTACTAAAGTTCCATTGGCATTAGGTTGATTTTCAATAGTCACATTTACAGATGTATTATTTAAAATATCATTTAATTCATTAATATCTATATTTTTAACATTTATATGACCTAAACTGTATTTTAAGTTTGAAACATTATATTTTTCTGCTAATGCAATTTTATTTTCTATATCTTGATTGAAACCATCTGAATTAAATAATTCTTGTGGAACGGAGTAAAATAATTTCCATCTATTCTTTTCACATAAATTAGAAATTTCTTCTAATTCTTCTTCAACTCTTTCTTCATCAAAAAATTCTCCACGTACTTCAATACTATCTATTATTTTATCTGGTAATCTTTCTAAACATTCTAACTGACTTTTACCTTTTTTTATTTCATCTTCGAAAACAGCTGTGTTTATAGATAAATGCATTTATATCCAACCGCCTTTCTTAATATTAACCCGGTGCAGTATTATATCCGAAGGTAGCACGTTTAAATAAAACGTTTTCATAAAACAACGTTATTATATAAAAAGAAAATAAATATTTCAACACTTAAAAAAGATATTTATTTTCAAAATAAGGTGATAATTCTTTTATATCAGCATTTTATAAAAAGTAAATTTTTTTATTTTGATAAAAGTAAAAATATAATATCTGTAAAATAACGAAAGCTAAGAATCACGTTAAATTAGTGTAATTCTTAGCTTTCATCTTTATTTACTTCTAAAAATTAAATTCTGGAAACCATATTTTAATTTCACGTTGCGCACTTTCTACACTATCTGATGTATGCACTACGTTTTGGATATGTTTATAAGGCCATTCTCGCCCATAATCTCCACGGATAGTTCCAAATTCAGCTTCTCCTGGATTTGTATTACCAGCCATTCGATGCATTGCTTTAGTAATATTTGTACCTGCCGCAACTATCCCCACAATTGGACCTGATTGCATGTAAGATAACATATCTGGAAAATATGGTTTGTCAACCTTATCATTGTAATGTTGTTTTAATTGATCCTCTGTAGCTGATACAACCTTTAAAGCTTCAATTTCATATCCTTTGCGCTCAATTCTAGTGATAATTTCACCTACATGATGACTTGAAACTCCATCTGGTTTAACTAAGATAAGTGTTCTTTCTTCTGCCAAATTTGTCACTTCTCTTTCTCTTCTCGTTAAATTTACCTATCATTACCTATAAGTATAATCTAACACTAATGAACACTCAACAAATTTTTTTATTTATATATTTACTAGCTCAGCAATTCCACCTAAAAGTTGTGCTTTATTTGCTAAATGACTAACCTTAATTTGTGTCTGTATCAATCCTTTAGGAACATATTCTTCAAGATGTCTTTCTACTAAATCAACTAGATATTCTCCTTGTTTAGCAACTGCACCACCTAATAAGATAAGTTCAGGATCAAATAACAAAATAATTTCTGCCACACCTCGTGCTACTTCATCTCCCCAATCTTCAATAATCTTTTCAAATCTTTCATCACCAGCTTTAGCTTTTTCAAAAGCATCAATTACAGATATATCAAATTTTTTCAAGTAAGCTTCTAGACTTAAAGTAGCTGCTCTTTTCTGATAGTCTGTTTTAGTATTTTTATCATAAAGAGTATAACCAATAGAATTAGCACCAGCATGAGCACCAGAAAATAATTTCCCTTCATAAAAATATGCACCACCTATACCAGTACCTAACGCTATACAATAAACATTGTCACTGCCTTTCGCACCACCAGCTAAACGTTCTCCTAATAAAGCAGCATCTACATCATTAACTACTGATACTGGTAATCCAGATAATTCCTCTAACTCCTTCTTTATAGGTGTTCCTATATATCCTGGGATTGTTGGACCAGCATATTGAATTTCACCATTTTTACCAACAATACCAGCTGTACTAGCACCAATTCCTAGTAAAGTGTAAGAATTCATCATTTCTTCAGTAATTTTCTTTAGGCTTTTTAAAATATGACCATCTTTATTTTCTAAAGTTGGACAACTACTACTTTCGATAATATTTAATTCAGAATCAATCAAGCCATATTTAATGGTAGTACCACCTACATCAAAACCTAAATAATATTTTTTCATTTGATTACCTTCTTTCTAAAGGAATTTATTATAACCGCTTTCAATATAGCATAAGATACTTTTTTTCTCAAATTAATTTTATAAAAACAATTATCACATTGATATAACAACGTTTACAGCTAATTATGATAATTATTATCTAAATATGTTGTTGAAATAATTTTTTTCGTATTGTATAGTATAAACGAAGGTAGTTAAAGCGTTATCAAAAATGAATTGTGAGGTAATAGATTATGAAAAAACTTTATTCTGCTCTTATGACTGCATTTAACGAAGATGGTTCTGTTAACTTAGACGGTGTTCGTGAAATGGTTCGTTACAATATTGATGTAAATCATATCGATGGACTTTATGTAGGTGGTAGTACTGGTGAAACTTTCATGCTTAGTACAGAAGAAAAAAAGAGTATCTTCAAGGTTGCTTATGAAGAAGCTGCTGGCAAAACACATCTTATTGCTCAAGTAGGGTCTTTGAATTTAAATGAAGCAAAAGAATTAGCTAAATATGTGACTGATTTAGGTTACCCTATGATTTCTGCTGTTACACCTTTCTATTATAATTTCTCATTTGAACAAATTAAGAATTATTATAATTCAATTCTTGAAGGTGTAGATAATAAACTTATTATTTATTCTATTCCAGCTTTAACAGGTGTAGCATTATCTCTAGATCAATTTGCTGAATTGTTTGAAAATCCAAAAATTGTAGGTATTAAATATACTAATGCCGATTTCTATCTCCTAGAACGTGTTCGTAATCGTTTCCCAGATAAGTTAATTCTTTCAGGTTTTGACGAAATGCTATTACCTGCTCTTGCATTGGACGTTGATGGTGCAATTGGTTCAACATTTAACTTAAACGCTCCTCGTGTTAAAGAAGAAATTGCAGCTTTCGAGGCTGGAGATATAGAAAAAGCTCGTGAACTTCAAACATTAAGTAATGACTATATTACTGATCTTTTAAATAATGATTTATATCCAACTATTAAGTTAGTATTTGAAAAACTTGGTGTTCATGCTGGCTACTGCAAAGAACCTATGAGCAAGCCAACTCCTGAAATGGAAGCTGGAGCTCAAAAGATTTATGAAAAATATTTCAAAGAATAGTAGAAATTGGGGTGAAGATTATGGAAAATACCCTTCTTGATCAAGTTCATGGAAAATTAATTATTTCTTGTCAAGCACTTGAAGGTGAGCCTTTACATAGCTCCTTCATTATGGCACGTATGGCACGTGCTGCTAAAATGGCTGGTGCTCCTGCAATTAGAGCTAATTCTGTCGTTGATATTCAAGCTATTCAAGACGAGACTGGACTTCCAATTATTGGAATTATAAAAAAAGATTATCCAGATTCTGACGTATATATTACTCCAACTCTTAAAGAAATGCGTCAAGTTGCTGCTACTGGAGTTGAAGTTGTTGCTTGCCAAGTAACAGGACAAGCACGTCCTAATGGAGAAAAATTGGAAGAAATCATTCCTCAATTCCGCGAAGAATTTCCTAATACTCTTCTTATGGCTGATACTGGTGATCTCAATGATATCAAAGAAGCTAATAGACTTGGTTTCGATATTATCGGTACGACTATGCATGGCTATACCCCTACTACTAAAGGTATGAATATTGCTGATAATGATTTTGAATATTTAAAAGAAGTTCTAAAAGTTGCTGAGCATCCAGTTATTGCTGAAGGTAAAATTGATCTCCCCCAAAAAGCTAAACGTGTTTTAGAATTAGGTGTACATGCCTTAGTAGTTGGTGGCGCGATTACTCGTCCACTAGAAATTGCAAATAAATTTATGGACGCAATTAAGTAAAAAATTGTGCTATACTTGAGATAAATTATATCAGGGGTGATGTTGATGAATTTGCTTAATAATATAGAAGCAATTTTCTCCACACTTTCTCGCCAAGAACGTAAAGTAGCTTTAAAAGTTCTTCAAAATCCTCAAGAAGTACAATCTATGAATATTACTAAATTAGCTAAAAAAGCGGGTGTTAGTAATGCTACTATCACTCGCTTTGTGCGTAGAATGGAATGTTCTGATTTTCATGATTTTAAATTAAAGCTCGCTATATCTGCTGCTAGTTCTCCCGAAGTACCTGTTTCCTCTGAAAATAATTCTATGGGAGATAAAGTTTATGAATTTTATCAAAAAGTACTTCAAGGTACTTGGAAGCAACTAGATACTGACACTATTCATAATATTGTCCATGCTATTACTAAGGCTCGTCGTGTCTACGTTTACGGTTTAGGAAGTTCAGGTTATACTGCACAAGAATTCACTCAACGACTAATTCGTATGGGAATTGCTGCTTTTTGTACAGTCGATAGCCATATGATGTTTATAGATAGTACTATTGTAAACTCTGATGATGTTATCATCGCCATTAGTCAATCTGGTAATACTGATGATGTAAATGTTGCTTGTTCTTTAGCAAAACAAAAAGGAACAAAAATTATCAGCATCACTGGATTTTATCAAAGTCCACTTATCGAACTCTCTACTTGGAGTGTAGTTGTTAAAAACAGTAATTTTGTTGATAATACTCGCTTTATTAATTCTCAGCTAGCGATCGTTTATGTTATCGATATTATTACAATGGAACTGATGGAAAAATCTGAATATAGTTCTACCATGAATAAGACCGTTGAATTAATCATGGATCGAAAATTATCTAAATAACAACACCAATTGGGGTTTCTCAGTTGGTGTTTTTTGAAAGAAGGCATCGCTATGAAAATTACCGTCGTTGGTGGAACTGGATTAGTCGGTCAAGGGATATTGTCCGAACTATCTAAAGATAAATCACTAGATCTCCACTCTATTTCACGTAATGGTAAACGTCCTAATTCCATTACTGGTATCACCTACCACTCTTTTGACTTAGCTCATGACACTAATTGGCATTATTTACTTCAAACTTCTGATTGGGTTATTGATTGTATAGGAATTCTTTTCCCTAATAAGTCAAAAAATCAGACTTATGAAAATAGCAGCATTCAACCTGCTAAGTTAATTATTGATAATATCGTTGATTCTGATAATAAATTTTTGTTCATCTCTGCCAATTCAGCTCCATTCTTTTTAAATAATTATTTACAAGCTAAAAGAACTGTTGAAAATTATGCTAGTAGAAAACTAGGTAATCGTGCAATATCAGTCTATCCTGGATTAGTTTATTCTAGATTTAGAAGAAGCAACTATTATCCTGCTGTAATATTAGACTTTTTATTAAAATTCAAACTATTTAGTTTCCCAAGAAAATTTCGCCCAATTAGTAGAGAAAGATTTGCTAAAGAAATACATTACATAATAGAAGGAAAAAATAGTAGTCTTACTTATAGAATTTAAAAGCAATTAAATTTAATCATAATTTAATTTTTTATCATTATAATTTAAATATATTTACAGAAGATATTAAATCAATCAATTATTAAATTAATCATCTTTTTCTTAATTACTCAACTTTGTTTTAATCATTATATGCTAAAATAATCTTTATCATTTTTAAAGGAGATTTTTTATGAATGATAAAAACAAAAAAATAGGCTTATTTAGCTTAATCATGATGATTTTTTCAAGTATTTTTGGTTTTGCTAACATGCCAGTTGCTTTTTTGCAAATGGGATATGCTAGTATTATCTGGTATATTTTTGCAGCCATCTTTTTCTTTCTGCCAGTATCTATGATGCTTGCAGAATATGGCTCAACTTTTAAAGATGAGCAAGGTGGTATTTATGCTTGGTTAAGTAATACTATTGGTGAAAAGCTTGCATTTATCGGAACTTTCATCTGGCTTTCTAGTTGGATAGTTTGGTTAATAAATATTTCATCAAAAGTATTTATCCCCTTCTCTGCCTTATTATTTGGTAAAGATATGACACAAACTTGGGCTTTTGGTCCTTTCAGTGCTACCCAAGTAGTTGGAATTTTAGCTATTCTTTGGATTATTTTCGTTACTTTCTTTGCAAGTCGTGGTGCAGATGTTATTTCTAAGGTTTCTAGTATTGGCGGAACTTTCGTAACTGGAATGATTTTTGTATTTTTAATTGCTACTTTCATTTCTTTGTTTGTTACTCATGGACACTTCGAACAACCAATTACAGCATCTGCATTTGTTAAATCACCTAACCCTGCTTTTACTAACCCGGTTGCTACTCTATCTTTTGTTGTATATGCTATTTTTGCTTATGCTGGCATGGAATCTTTAGGTGGAATGGTTGATAATATTGAGGAGCCTGAAAAAACTTTTCCTAAGGGTTTATTGATTTCTTCAATATTAATTGCAGTTGCTTACTCCTTCATGATTCTTTTATGGGGTGTCAGCGTAAATTGGAAAGATGTTCTTTCTAGTGACTCTGTTAACCTAGGAAATATCACTTATATAATGATGCAACATCTTGGTATCTACCTCGGACATAGCTTAGGATTATCTGCAAGTGTAAGTAATTTAATCGGAAATATTTTTATCCGTTTTGTTGGTTTAGGAATGTTTTTAGCTTATGTTGGTTCATTCTTTATTTTGATTTATTCTCCAATTAAATCATTTATCTTAGGATCTAAACACTTATGGCCAGAAAAAATGACTAAACTTAACAAGCACGGCATTCCAGAATTTGCAATGTGGATGCAGGCTCTACTTGTATGTATCTTGATATTCTTAATTTCATTTGGCGGTGGTCAAGCTAAGAGTTTCTACACGATTTTAACTGATATGTCTAACATATCAACTTCGTTTCCTTACTTATTCTTAGTTGGTGCCTTCCCTATATTTAAGAAAAAAGGATTTAAGCAACCATTTATTGCTTATAAAAATCATACTTGGACAAAAATTATTACCTATATATGTTTCTCAATTATCTTATTTGGTATCATTTTCACTTGCGTTGATCCATTTATACAAGGTGATTGGGTAACCGGATTTTGGACTGTTATTGGACCAATTTTCTTTGGTTCTCTAGCTCTAGGAATTTATACTCGAGCAACAAAGAAAAATAAGAATAAAAATTAAATTTAAAGCCCTAGTTAGTTGCGATGATTTATCGGACTAACTAAGGCTTTTTCTTATTTATTCTTTTTATGTGCTTTAATTATTTTAAGCGCACGTTTCTTAGTCTTACGATTACTGCTTCGCAAACGACGATAAGCACTTGATAAATCTGTCTTTTCCATTATATTCACCTCTCTTTAACTACCAACTTGCTTTGTGGATACCTGGTATTTTTCCTTGATGTGCTAACTCTCTAAAATTAATACGTGACATTTTAAACTTACGCATATATGCACGTGGACGACCATCAATTTCATCTCTATTTTTTAATCGTATAGGGTTAGAATCCTTAGGTAATTTTCGCAAGCTCTCATAATCATGATTTACTTTCAACTGTTTTCTTATCTCTGCATATTTAGCGACTAACATTTGCTGTTTTCTGTACTTTGCAATTTTTGATTTTTTTGCCAAATGTATTCCTCATTTCATTTAAATAGTAATCATTACTTTTTAAATGATATCAATTACGATTTAAAAAGTCAATAAAAATTAATCATATTCAAAGTAAAGTTGTATAATTTGACTACTTTTTTTCAATTTTCTACAATTATCTTATTAACTACTCTAAGATTAGAAAGGAGAATGGCATTTTTTTAATTGCCTATTAATTCATTGAAACACATTGTTACTGGAATTATTGCCAATGTTGATGCAGGAAAAACTACTCTTTCTGAAGCATTACTATATCAAACGGGAAATCTACGCAATTTAGGTCGCGTTGATAACGGCAATACTTTCTTAGATACTGATCAACTAGAAAAAAAGCGCGGTATTACCATTTTTTCACACCAAGCTAATTTAGAATACAATGATCTTTCATTAACAATTTTAGATACTCCAGGACACGTTGATTTTGTTACTCAAACCGAACAAGTTTTAAGTGTTCTTGACTATGCTATATTAGTTATTTCTGCTACTGACGGAATTACTAGCCACACTAGATCTCTTTGGAACTTGCTAAAACACTACCATGTTCCTGTATTTCTTTTTGTTAATAAAATTGATATCAATACTAATATGGCCTCACAGATTTTATCTCAATTGAAAAGTGAATTAGATGAATCAATTATTGATTTTTCTTCCGATAATATGCTTGAAGATATTGCAATGTGCGATGAATCATTATTTGAAGACTATTTACAAACCAGTACCATACCTGACGAAAAAATTCTATCCTTGATCTCTGATAGAGTTATTTTCCCATGCTATTTTGGTTCAGCTTTAAAATTAGATGGTATTGATGAATTTTTGCAAGGATTCAATCATTGGACACAAAAGCCACATTATCCAGACAATTTCCAAGCAAAGATATTTAAAATTTCACATAATGATAAAGGTGAACGTCTAACCTGGCTTCGTATTCTAGGTGGCTCACTAAAACCTCGAGAAGAAATATTACCTGAACAAAAGATTAGTCAAATTAGAGTATATAATGGAGAGAAATTTTCAACTTATCCAACTGTTAATGCTGGTCAAGTTTGTACCATTCCTGGATTAGTCAATACCTATCCAAGGCTAAGCATCGGAGAAAATCAAATAGATACCATTCCAACTATTACCCCTGTTCTAAGTTATGCTCTTGATCTTAATGGTAATGATATTCAAACTTGCTTAAAAGCTCTTCATGAATTAGAAGATGAAGATCCTAAATTACATGTTACTTGGTCTGAACATCTCAAAGAAATTAGTGTACAAATTATGGGAGAAATTCAGTTAGAAATCCTAGAACAAATACTCCTTGATCGATATAATTTAAACGTCACTTTTACTAAAGTAAATATTTTATATAAAGAAACTATCACTAATTCTATTGAAGGAGTTGGACACTTCGAACCACTTCGTCATTATTCAGAAGTACATTTATTACTAGAACCCGGAAAAAGAGGTAGTGGTCTCCAGTTCGAAAATCAATGTAGTCTAGAAGTATTAGATAAAAATTGGCAACATCAAATTATATCTAATCTCAAAGCTAAAGAACATCTAGGTGTATTAACTGGTTCCCCTCTTACAGATGTAAAAATTACCCTTTTAGGCGGGAAAGCTAGCAATGTACATACAGTCGGTGGGGATTTTCGTCAAGCTTGCAGTCGCGCAGTTCGACAAGGTTTAATGATGCTAAAAGAAAATAATGATTGCCAACTCTTAGAGCCTTGGTATCGTTTCAAACTAAAAGTTGATCGTACTCAAATTGGACGTGCAATCAATGATATTCAACGAATGCATGGTACTTTGGATGAACAACAAGTTGACGGAGTACTAACAGGAATTGCTCCTGTTTCAGAAATGTATGATTATGCCACTAATGTACGCTCATACACTCACGGAAATGGCACTCTAGAATTAGAAATTGCTGGTTATTATCCTTGCCATAACCCAATAGATGTAATCTCTCAACAAAACTATGATCCTGTATCAGATTTGGAAAATACACCTCAATCCGTTTTTTGTGCTCATGGAGCTGGATATACAGTTAACTGGAAAGATGTCCCTGCAACCATGCATTGTGATTATTTTTGGGATGGAATGAATTAGTAAAAAAGCGAAGTTAGATGAAGTATATTAATCTTTTCATCTAACTTCGCTTTAATTTTATTATCTTCTTACATTTCTAAATATCTGCTAACAATATTTTCTACACTCATTCCTAGCTCTCTTAAGACTATGTCACTTGGAGCTGACATTCCAAATTCATCTATTCCTATCATTACTCCATGATCTCCTGCATATTTAGCCCAACCATATGTTGTACCTGCTTCAATTGTCATGCGTTTCTTAAGTTCTGGAGAGATGACCGTATTCTTATATTCTTCACTTTGAGCTTCAAATCTTTCCCAACTAGGTAATGAAACTACACTTACATCTTTACCCTTCTTTTGTAATTCTTCTTTAGCTTTCAAAGCTAAACCTACTTCTGAACCTGTGGCGATTAAAATCCCATCGGCTTCACTTTCAGCTTCTTGAACTACATATCCACCTTTTTCTACCCCATCAAAAACTTTTTCTTTTGAAATTGGCAATGTATCTAAGTTTTGGCGACTCAAAACTAAGATTGTTGGTTTATCTAAAGTTTCTAATGCCACTTTCCAGGCTGCTGAGGTTTCATTTCCATCCGCTGGACGAAATACTTGAACATTTGGAATTGTTCTTAAACTTGCTAGCTGTTCAATTGGTTCATGAGTTGGACCATCTTTTCCCACTGCTACTGAATCATGTGTTAAAACATAAATTACTGGTAATTTTTGAATAGCCGATAGGCGAATAGCTGCTTTCAAGTAATCACTAAATACAAAGAAGGTACTTCCAAATACTCGTGTTCCTCCATGTAACATGATTCCGTTCATCGCACATGCCATTCCGAATTCTCGAACCCCAAACCAAATATTTCTTCCTTCATATGATTCAGGTTGAAAATCACCTTCTCCGGCAATTACTGTTTTATTCGAACTAGCTAAATCAGCTGCCCCACCCCAGAGTGATGATACTTCTTTAGCTAAAGCATTAATTGCTTTTTGACTAGCCGCACGTGTTGCGATACTGTCATCTTCTCCATATTGTGGTAAAATATCTCCAAGAGTATTTGGAACCTTGTTAGAAAAGCCGTCGGAAAACTTTTGTGCAAGATCTGAATATTCTTTTTTATATGCTTCAAACATTTCATTCCACTTATTTTCTACTTCAACACCCTTGTCTTGTATGCATTCTTTAAATCTTTGACTTACTTCTTCAGGTACTGTGAATGGTGGATAATTCCAATTATATACTTCTTTAGCGTGTGCTACACCTTCTTCACCAAGAGGACTTCCGTGCACTTTATGTGTACCTTGATTTTCTGAACCATAACCAATTGTCGTTTTTATTTCAATAATTGTTGGCTTATCACTTTCAGCTTTTGCTTGAACAATTGCTTTATCAATCTCTTCGAGATTGAAACCATCTTCTACTAGAATATATTGCCAGCCATAAGCTTCAAAACGAGCTCCTACATTTTCTGTAAATGATGCTGAAGTTTTACCATCTAAAGAAATTCCATTTGAATCATACAAAGCAATTAACTTACCTAATTTTAAATGCCCCGCTAATGAAGCTGCTTCACTAGCAACACCTTCCATTAAATCACCATCACCAATTAAAGCGTATGTATAATGATCCATTACTGGGTAACCTTCACGATTAAATTTCTTACCTAGATGAGCTTCAGCCATCGCCATTCCTACAGCCATTGAAATTCCTTGACCTAATGGTCCTGTTGTAGCTTCCACTCCATCGGTACAACCATATTCAGGATGTCCTGGCGTATTAGATTTCCATTCTCTAAAATTCTTCAAGTCATCCATTGAAACATCATATCCAGCTAAATGTGCCAAACTATATAGTAAAGCTGAACCATGTCCTGCTGATAAAACAAATCTATCTCTATTTACCCAGTTCATATGTGTTTTAGGATTAATTTTTAAATGACGTGTCCATAGGACATATGCCATTGGTGCCGCTCCCATTGGTAAACCTGGATGACCTGAGTTAGCTCTTTGGATTGCGTCGATTGATAATGTTCTAAGAGTATTTACTCCTAATTGGTCTACTTGATCATACATACCTTTCAGCCTCCTAATTATTTTTGACTCGCTTCAAATTCTGCCCAGTCTTTTTCAAAACTAGCTAATCCATTATCTGTTAATGGATGTTTAAACATCTTTCCAAATACTCCCGCTGGAATTGTCGCTATATCTGAACCTGCCAAAGCTACAGCTTCAACATGTTGTACTCCACGAATACTTGCCGCAATTATTTCAGATTTAAGTCCATAATTATCTAAAACTGTTCGTAAATCTTTAATCAATTTCACTCCATCTGAACCAATATCATCTAATCGACCTACAAATGGTGAAATAAAAGTTGCCCCTGCTTTAGCTGCCATCAATCCTTGGGCAACTGAAAAGACTAGTGTAACATTAGTTTTAATTCCTTCTTTACTTAGAACACTTACAGCTTTTAACCCCGCTTCTGTCATTGGAATTTTTACTACGATATTATCAGCCCATTTAGCTAAAGCTCTAGCTTGTTCAATCATCTTATCTGCTTCATTAGCCGTTACTTCTGCAGAAACTGGTCCATCAACGATTGTTGTTATTTCTTTAATAACGCTTTCAAAATTACGACCTTCACGAGCTACAATCGTTGGATTAGTTGTTACTCCGTCCACCAAACCAAGTTCTGCGTACTTTCTAATATCATCAGTATTAGCTGTGTCTAGGAAAAATTTCATACTTAATGTTCCTCACTTTCCGTTAATTATTCCTATAATTATATATACCCAACATAATATATTTCTGACATGAATTAATAAATCAATTTAGCAAGTATATTCATTCATCAAAGTTCGGAAAAAGAGACTAGGGAACCGTTATCAATTCGCTAGTCTCTTTCATACCTCTATATTCTTTATTCAGAGTAAGTAATTTTACATTTAAAGACAAGTGTTACATTGAAATTATTAATTCAAATGATTTACAGCAATACACTATTGTATAATATAGAAATTTTGCCAGATTCCGCAAACTATATTCAGAAAACATAGCGATGTTTTTGTATTTTATGAAGTTTTCTAAAATTCCAAAATCTCTCGTATATACTCTAAGTAAATTGCTTAGTTCATTTTTCTTCCATATATTATTACCCTCAAAGCGTAACTTAACTAAAAGTAACTACAGAAATCACTTTTATGTTCTATCCCAATTTACAATTACAGAAATCATACTTGTCCAATTATTTATGTTAGTTTAAAGTTTCATCATCTGGGTTTGATGCGATTAAAACCTTTAATTCCTTACCTGCCATCATTGCTTCAAAAGCTTCACGCCAGTGATCCAAATCAAAGACTTTTGTTACCATCTTGTCTTCATTAATAGCACCTTTAGCTTCTAAATGAATAGCAATTGGCCAGTCATATGGATTTTGTGATCTTGAACCAACATAAGTAATTTCATGCTGAATAATTGTTCTTTCGTCTAATTCATTTAATGGTTTAGCAAACAAACCTACTTGTTGGAAAGTACCACCCTTCTTCAATAATGGTAAAGCTGCATTTACAGCTGGAGTAGCACCTGAACAATCATAAACTTTTGTCACACCTACACCATTTGTAGCTTCCATGACAATTTTTGCCAAGTCTTCTTTTTGTGTATCAACAACAATATCTGCACCTAATTCCTTAGCAATCTCTAATCTATCAGAATCTTTTGTAATACCAGAAACAATTGTAAATGCACCAATTTCTTTAGCAATTTGCAAAGACAATAATCCCATAGGTCCTGGTCCAATAATTAATACTGTATCATGTAATGTAAATGGTGTTTTTTGATACATTGCATGTACACATGAAGCTAATGGTTCAGACATTGCAGCTAACTTATAGCTAACATTATCAGGTAGTACATGTACACTTTCTTCGCGAGTTAATACATAATTAGCCATACTACCGTTAGCTTTTGTTCCAATACCTGATCTATTTTCACATAGATTATATTCTTTGTTCTTGCAGTATACACATTCACCACAAGTATCAAAAGTTGTTTCACTAGTTACGCGGTCACCAGGTTTAACCTTAGTTACTTCATCACCTACAGCAACTACCTTACCTGAAAATTCATGACCTAAAACTAATGGAGTAACTGCGTTTGCATATTCACCCTTGAATGTATGAATATCAGTTCCACAAATACCTGTATAAGCAACCTTCATTAAAACTTGCTTACCTTTTACTTCAGGAACAGGTATTTCTTGTAGTGACATATTATCATAGCCTGCTTCTGATTTTACGACCGCTTTCATCTTAGTTGGTATATCCATTTAAAACACCTTTCTTTTCTCTCTATTCTATTCCGTTTGGATAAAACATTACTTTGTTATATGATTCTGATCTAGAAACTATCATATTAAATGCATCTTGGATTTCATCCAATTCAAATTTATGCGTTACTAAATCTTTTATTTTAACGCTTCCATTTTTTACCATTTCAATAGAAGTAGTCCATTCTTTACCAGGGAATGGAGCAGAATAAGAATTCCAAAATCCTTTAACTGTTAATTCATGTCTAAATATATTTTCAAATGCGTCTTTATGTAACATTACATCTGAATATGCAATCCCCACAAAACCTACTTTCCCACGTCTCTTAGTTATAAGTAGTGATTGCTCTTCCGTAATCTTCGAACCTGCACATTCCATAGTAATGTCCACGCCTTGTCCATTTGTATACTCTGCTACTTTTTCTTCAAGAGATTCTTTAGCAGAATTAATAACATATGAACATCCTTCTTCTAAACCTTTTTCCAACTTCTTATCGTCGATATCAATTCCAATGATATTAACAACGCCAGCTGCTTTTAAAAGTCTAATTACTAGGTCACCAATTGCTCCTAATCCAAAAACTGCCGTTGTATCACCAATTTCTGGATTTATCCCCATTACTGCATGCATTGCTACAGCCATAGGTTCAATAAGTGCACCTTCTGTAAAAGAAAGATTTCCTATACTTAATACATTTCTTGCTGGTACACAAACATACTGTTCAAATCCACCTGGTTGTGTTTGTCCAACCATTGCATAGTTTTCACACATTTGGAACATTCCAGATTGGCAATATTCGCACTCAAAGCAAGGAATAAATGGAGCTACAGCAACCCTTTCCCCTACTTCAATATTCTCTACGTCATCACCAACAGCATCTATAATTCCTGAAAATTCATGTCCCATTACAGCTGGAAAACCATACTTCCAGCCAGCTTTCATCTTATGACTATCAGACCCACAAGTGCCAGCTGCCATTACCTTTACTCTAACTTCATTACTAGAAGGAGTTGGTAAGTCTTTTTCTACTAAATTAAACTTATTTAAATCAACTAATTCAGCTACTTTCACAAAAAATCATCTCCTAGAAAATTGCATTCCATACTTCAGCAAGTTTCAATAAAATCCAGTTCAAGAAGTTACCACCCATATCTAGAGATGAAACTTTTGCTGCACCTGCTGGGAATTTAACTACACCTTCTAGCATTTGAGTATGAACATCTGTAAAGTTTGTAGCCATGAATAAAGCAATTGTAATAACGATAGCACCAGTGATAACTGAGTTTATGATATTACCTCTTCTTCTAGCTACGATTAAAGATACGTAGAATGGAATCGTTGCCAAATCTCCGAATGGTAACACTTTGTTTCCTGGTAAGATAACAGCGATGAATAATGTAATAGGAACTAATAACAAACCAACAGCTAATGTTGCAGGAGCACCTGTTGATAAAGCAGCATCCATACCAAGTAGGATTTCTCTCTTTCCACCTGTTCTCTTTTGTAATAATTCACGAGCAGCTTCAGAGATAGGAATAAGACCTTCCATAAGTAACTTAACCATACGAGGCATAAGCATCATAACAGCACCCATGTTGATACCTAATGTTAAAACGCCAGCAACGTCATAGCCAGCTAAGATACCGATTACAATACCAATGATAATACCCATCATCATAGGTTCGCCAAAAATACCAAATTTCTTTTGAATTGTTTCAGCGTCTACATCAATCTTTCCAAGACCAGGAATCTTAGAAACTACCCAAGAAATAGGAATACCTAGTAAACCAAAAGCATCACTAGAACCTGTTGGGAATGAGATACCTTCTAAACCGTAGAATTCTTGCACATCTTTTGCTGTCCAGTCAGCAATAAGTAAACAGAAAATCATGTATAAAATTGCAGAAATGATACTGAAGATCCAGCTTTGAGTTACGATATATGCTACTGAACCTGCAGCAACCATGTGCCAGTAGTTCCAGATATCAATATCCAAAGTCTTTGTAATACCTGTAATTAACAATACAAGGTTAGTTACTAATAATATTGGGATCAAGATAGAAGAAATTGGTTGTCCCCAAGCACCGGCAGCAGCAGATGGCCAACCAACATCAATAACAGTCAGATGGAATCCAAATCTCTTTACCATTGCTTGTGCGGCTGGTCCAATATTAGTTGTCAATAAATTAATAACTAAGTTGATACCTACCATACCAATACCAATCGTCAATGCAGATCTCAAAGCCTTTGAAGCTTTAACTCTAAAAATAAGAGCGATAATAAAAATCATAATAGGGAGCATTACACTAGCACCCATGTTCAATATGTATTGAACAACATCTCCGACTACTTTCATGAGATATCCTCCTTATCAATCAAGCATTATTCAGCTTGTAATTTTTTGGCAGTTTCTATAATTTCATCTTGTAACTTATCCATTCCAATACCTGTTAAGAATCCCATAGCTTTAATTGCTGGGATATCATATTCAGTTGGCAAAATAGTTGTTGAAATTAACATATCAGCATCTTTTTGTTTTGATGCTGCTTCAGCAATCTTAATTTGATGTAATTCAACATCAATGCTATTTTCTTCAAATAACTTTTCTAACTTACTCATAACTACTGTAGATGTAGCAATACCTGCTCCACAAGCTACCAATACATTTAATTTTTTCATGTTAATTCCTCCTAAAAATTTTAATTGCTTAGTTAAAATACTTCTTTTACATCATCAACTGTTTGCGCAGCCTCTAGTTTTTCTAGCTTTCCATTATCTTGGATAAAAGCCATTAAAGATTGCAACATTTCTAATTGTTGATGAGGTTGATTTAGTCCAAGCACGAATACCACTTTCGCTTCAACCTCTTCGTTAGGATCATCCATTCTTTTGAAAGGAACACCTTCATTTTCTAACGTAATTACAGCTACAAACTCTTTTTCAATCGTATCTGCATCTGTATGTGGGATTGCAACTCCATTATTTTCTAATTGTAATCCAGTTGGAAATGTCTCTTCGCGCTTAATAATTTTTTCTAAAAACAAAGAATTTGCATATCCTTTTTCTTCAGCAATCTTTGCAACTTCCTTAAATAATTCAGTAGTATTTTTGAATGAAGTTTTAGTAAAAATCAGTTCATCGTGAAGAAAGTCTTTAATATTCATATATCTATTACCTCTCTTCTATGTTTTAGAAAACGTTTTCTTTAACTGTAATATATTCTACCCCTCCCCCACCTGTTTGGCAAGAGCTTTTTTATTTTTTGCTTAATTTTATTTTGCAAAGTTGATAAATTGCAAATATAATCATACAATTAGCTTAGGTAAATATTAGGGAGTGATATCAATGGATATGCTAGAAAGACATGCTGAAATATTGAAGCAAGTTAAAGAAAAAGGAACTGTAAAAATTTCTGAATTAAGCAAAGAACTTAATACTTCACGTGAAACTATTAGAAAAGATATATATATATTAGACAAGAAACAAAAGCTATCTTCTATTAGAGGAGGTGCAACGTTTTTAAAAAAAGGTGTTGAAGAAACAAGATATGGGCAGCGGACAGTCTTAGATGTTATTGAAAAAAAGGAAATTGCCAAATTAGCTCTTAATTATATAAAAGATGGTAATACTATTTTCTTGGATTACGGTACTTCTGTTGTAGAATTAGCAAAGGCTATTGAATCCAGCCCTTTACATGATATTACTGTTATAACCAATTCCCTCAATGTAGTAGATATTTTCAGATACAGTACAAAAAACTCGCTCATCCTTCTTGGTGGTGGTTTGCGATCTGAAGAAGGTTCTTTATCCGGCCCTCTTACTCTAACTAATATAGATAATCTATATTGCAATGTTGGATTTTTTGGATGTAGTGGACTTTCAATCCAATCAGGAATTACCAATCACTACTTTAGTGAAGTTGAAGTTTCTAAAAAAATGCTAAGTCATTCTATGAATAAGGTTTTACTTGCTGATCACGATAAATTTAATCAAATAGCTTTGTATAAAACCGCTGATGTTAGTGAATTAGATGTCATTTTAACTGATAAAAAAACACCACTTGATATTATCAATAAGTACAAACATATCGGTATTCCAGTTATAAATTCTTCTTCAAAAATCAAATTAAGTACTTTAAAGGATTAAAAAGTAAATTTACTTTTTAATCCTTTTTATTTTTTTCTAAATTAAGTATTGACATTATTTGTGAAAACGTTATTATATAACTGTAAATATTTTGCAAAGAAAAGACAAGGAGATGCAAATATTATGACAACAAATTATTCATCAAAAGAATACTTAGAATTAGTAGATAGATACTGGCATGCAGCTGATTATGTTTCTGTAGGTCAATTATATTTGAAAGATAATCCTTTATTGGATCGTCCTTTAGTTCCAACAGATGTTAAAGTTCATCCAATTGGACACTGGGGAACAATTTCAGGACAAAACTTTATTTATGCTCATTTGAATCGTGTAATTAATAAATACGATTTAGATATGTTCTATATCGAAGGTCCTGGTCATGGTGGACAAGTTATGGTTTCTAACTCTTACCTTGATGGTAGTTATACAGAAACATATCCTGAAATCACTCAAGATAAAGCTGGAATGCAAAAATTATTCAAACGTTTCTCATTCCCTGGTGGTGTTGCATCACATGCTGATCCAAAGACTCCTGGTTCAATTCATGAAGGTGGAGAATTAGGTTACTCACTACTACATGGTGCAGGTGCTATTTTAGATAATCCTAACCTAATTGCTGCTACAGTTATTGGTGACGGTGAAGCTGAAACAGGTCCTTTGGCAACATCTTGGCAAGTTAATAAATTCATTAACCCTATCAATGATGGTACTGTATTGCCAATCCTTGATTTAAATGGTTTCAAGATTTCCAACCCTACTGTTCTTTCACGTATGTCACATGAAGAACTAACAGACTACTTCAAAGGTCTTGGATGGAACCCTCATTTTGTTGAAGGAACAGATCCTAAAGAATTACATGTTAAAATGGCAGATGAATTGGATAGCATTATTGAAGAAATTATGGCTATTCGTGAAAACGCTGTTAAGAATAATGATGAATCTCGCCCAGCATGGCCTATGTTAGTATTCCGTGCTCCTAAAGGTTGGGGTGGTCCTAAAGAATGGGATGGAGATATGATTGAAGGTTCATTCCGTGCTCATCAAATTCCTATTCCTGTAGACCAAAATCATACTGAACATCTTGATAGTTTAGTAAGTTGGCTAAAATCTTACAAACCAGAAGAATTATTTGATAAAAATGGTGCCCTATTAGATGATATTAAAGCTATTATTCCTGATAAAGATCATAGAATGGCATCAAACCCTGTTACTAATGGTGGTAAATTATCAAAACCTTTAATTTTACCAGATCCAGCTGACTTCGAATTTAAGACAGACCATGGTACAGAAGATGGCTCAGATATGACTGAACTTGGTAAATATATCAAGGCTGTATTTGAATTAAATAAAGATAATAAGAATTTCCGTGGTTGGGGACCTGATGAATCCTTATCTAATAAGTTAAGTGCAGTATTTGAAGAAACAAACCGTCAATGGTTGGAACCAATTCATGATGGTAGCGATGCCCTACTTGCTCCTCATGGTCGCATGATTGACTCCATGTTATCAGAACATATGGATGAAGGTATGCTTGAAGCTTATACATTAACTGGTCGTCATGGTTTCTTTGCAAGCTATGAATCATTCTTACGTGTTGTTGATTCTATGTTGACACAACACTTCAAGTGGTTACGTAACTCCCATGAAGAAACTCCTTGGAGAGAAGATGTTCCATCATTGAATATTATTTCTACTTCAACTGCATTCCAACAAGATCATAATGGTTATTCTCACCAAGATCCTGGTATTGTAACTCATTTAGCAGAAAAGAAGACAAAATATATTCGTGAATACTTCCCTGCTGATGCTAACACTTTAATTGCAGCATTCGATAAATCCTTACAAACAAAACAAGTTATTAACTTAATTGTTGCAAGTAAGCACCCTCGTCTCCAATGGTACTCAGCAGCTGAAGCTAAAGAACTTGTTAACAACGGATTGAAGATCATTGATTGGGCAAGTAATGTTCCTGAAGGCGAAGAACCAGATGTAGTATTTGCTTCTGCAGGTTCTGAACCAAACTTAGAAAGTCTTGCTGCAATCTCTATTTTAAGAAAGCAAGCACCTTCTTTGAAGATTCGCTACGTTAACGTTGTAGATCTTTTGAAGTTAAAGAAAGATGATCCTAGAGGTCTTTCTGATGCAGAATTCGATGCTTACTTCACTAAAGATAAACCAGTTATCTTTGCTTTCCATGGTTATGTAGACATTCTTAAAGATATCTTCTTTGATAGACATAACCATAACTTACACTTACATGGCTATAAAGAAGAAGGAGATATCACTACTCCATTCGATATGCGTGTAAGAAATGAACTCGATAGATTCCACTTAGTTAAAGATGCACTTGAAGTTGTTCCTGGAGTTAGCGAAAAATATGCTACAGTCTTACAAGATATGGACTTACTACTTCAAAAACATCATGACTATATCCGTAGCGAAGGTGACGATATTGAGGAAGTTCGCACTTGGAAATGGGATCTTGACTAATTAATTCCTCACAATACTTACACTTTTACATCAAAACAACTCCTAAAGATAAAGCCGATGCAATTAAGCATCGGCTTTATTGGTATATTATACATTATATTTTATTTATTTATATTATGGTAATGCATTAACACAATGTTATTGTTTATCTTTTGTGTTAGTTTTAAAGATATCTATTCCTTGTATTCCAACTTTATAAGTCCATTCCTTTATCTTACTCATATCATTATCGTAATAATAATCAGAAATTAACTTATTCCATTCATCCCAACAATACAAAGGAATGTTGATTAACCCCACACCATTATCAATCATGTATTTATTGGTAACTAAGGTCGCTGTTCTTTTATTTCCATTCCTAAAGATTTTATTCTTCATTAAATGGTACAAATTGATTTTTCTGTAACTGATTTATTCTTATCTTTTAGTAATTCTTGTAAGTAATTCTCTTCTGCGTATTCGTCAATACTAGATGACATAAGTTTTCCTATTGATGTCGAACCATTCTTGAATTCTTCTGGATTCAAATTAACAACTATACTATTAATATTCTTCATCACTCTCATTGATATTGGGTGATCTTCATTTATTATATATTGCCATGCTCTCTTTAATTGGACAATCATATTAATATCGTCAATAGAAATACCATTAACCCCTACACCATCAATAATCATTTGTGTTTGAGGCAGTGTAGTATTTACACCTACAAATTTTGAGTTAGTAAATACTAATCTCGTCAAATTCATTTTAGCAAATCTTCTATTCTGATCCTGGCTGAAACTATACTTGCCTTCAAACATTTTTTCACCGACCTAATTTATAATTAAAATATCATTCCCATTAATTGCTATAAAAATAACCACCAATATGGCGGTTAAATTTTTTATCTCTCTTTTTTAGGAATCCGAAGAAAGATTTGTTTGTTTCTTTGCTTCCTCAGTATTTTTCTCATATAATTTCAGAATTTCTAATCTCTTCTCTAACGTTTTATAAACATAATCTATAATAATATTTTCAAATAGCGTTAAATCTCCGTTTTGTCTAGAATGAGCTAAGGCTTCCATATATTTTTCTCTTGATTTCCTATCCGGTTGAATATTAATTACAGGATATCCCTCTTCGGTTAATGATAAGTTCATTAATAATCTAGCTGTTCGTCCATTACCATCAAAGAAAGGATGAATTGAAACAAACTTTTGATGTAAATCTGCAGCATAGATAGCTGGATGTAAATTTTCTCTATTTTCCTTTGACCATCTAATCAATTGTTCCATTTCTGGTCGGATATTAAATGGTTCTGTGTATGGATGATCCTCATATCCACTTAGCCAGGCCTCTGTAATTCGATAAACACCAGCAAGTTCAGGACTCATTACTGTATTTAAAGTTGCAAGTCTATTTAAATCTCGAATAATTGTTTCAGATAAATCCTGTTTTTCCGAAACTAAACTCATCATATATTCATATGCTTCACTTAAATTAATTGCCTCTAAAGTTTCTCGTACAGATTTTTTATTTACAGTAATTCCGGTATCAATAATACTAGCTGTTTCATATCTTGTAAGTGTACTCCCCTCAATAGCATTCGAAGACCAAACATGTTCAATTTTTACTTGTTTATCCAATTGTTCGACCATTTCTTTCGGAAGTGGCCTATAGGAATTCATTTCATCTTTTAACTTTGAAAGTTGTTTTAATTTTTCCTCTCTGTTCATTTCCACATCACCTCGATCTCATTCCTACGTTTAGATTCTACTTCCCACCAAATATTTTTCCAAAGAATCCTTTTTTCTTTTTGTTTCTCTCATCCATTGCGTCAACCACTTGTTTAACCAGATCTTTTTGTAAATCCATTTGAATTTGTGCTTGCATCTTAGCTTGTCTGTAATTTTCCTCTTCTTTTTCTTTCTTATCAGTAATTCCGTGAGTATCTTCATACTTTTTGCGAAGAACTGGCTCTCCCATCCATTTATCGAAATTATCTACATCAATCATGAATCCAGAAGTACCATACTTACTACTATCAGAAATTTCATACTTACGTGGAAGATTATTATAGTACAATCCCATCTGCGAACTACCATTATTTTTATTAGTTCCATCTGACAGTTTATTAAATGCTTGTTTATTAAACTGTGCTTGAAGTTTCCCATTACTTTCTACAAAAGAGAAGTCATCTGGCTCCCTTACCTGTTCTATTAGCATATGCCAATCTGATTTTCCTCTATATAAGGTATAGTCGTAGTTATCTTTTTCAAAAAATTTCTTAATTTCTTGAAAAAGATCGTATTTGACAAGTAAGTCCTTTAAGATTTTCTTAATTGGATATAAAAAGTCAGCTTGAATTTTTATAGCATCCTCTTCTGAAATATCTTTAAAGTATTCTTCTAATAATTGTTGACATAAATAATATAGATCAGAATCGGCACGATTTAATAATTCATCTACCTTCAAATCGCCTTCTTTGCTATTACCCTTAAATGATGATTCAAAAGATAAGAACCAGATACGTCTTGCAATTTCATGACGATTAGATACAACACCTTTAGAATCATCTTCTTTATTCATCGTAAATATTGCAGTAGGCATCGGACCGGTTATAGAATTTGAGTTTCGTTTAATCATATCTTCAAAATATTGTCTAGTTGTTAAATCGGGACGAACATCATCAATCATCAATGGACTGACTGGACCTGCCGTTTGTAAATATTCATTAATAACGTCACTTATTGCTTTATTTACATACTTATTTCTTGCTTCAAACTCACCACTACCCGTAAAATTTAGTGCACCTGTCAACTTAGCGGCTAATCTTCTACCTAATGTCGATTTTCCCGTCTTACCTTGTCCAATCAAAGCAACTGCTATTGGAACATCTTCTCTATGTTTACTTTTATCTGCTAAATCATATAAATCTCTTATCTTCCATATAAAAGGAGCTTCATATAAATATAGTAAAAATCCTAATGTTTGCCATCCTTCCCCTGATAACTTATAAGTATCATACTCGTTGACAATATCGCAGAATAATTGTAATTTTTCTTTTAATTCTTCATCACTCAATGAAACTTGTTTTAAAGCTTGGCCACCCTCGCCTACTTTGGGTGCAGTAAATAATTTTTCGAATTCATTATTCCAAATTAAAGCTGGTTTAGGAAAATAATCTACATCACTTTTTTTCTTAGATGATTTTTTTGAATTTTCTTGATACTCGATAATTTGATTTAAATTTAAAATTTCACTGGTAGCCTTCTTCAAAGTCTTTTCTTTTCTCAGATTACCTAGCTCTGTAAATAACTTGATTGTTTGATTAACAGTTACAGCTTCCTTTTTACCTAAATTACCGTTTTGAATTTCCTTAGTTTTATCATTCAAATACACTTTTACTTCATCAGAAGGAAAGTTCACCTTTTCATCTGCATCGGTAGAATTACTTAACATATTGACAGAATCAGTGTACACATTAAGCTGGGTTTGTTTTGAATTATCTTTTACAAGAAAACCTTTTAAACGTTTTGAATCTAGATATGTAGCAGAATTTTTCTTTATATCATCATACATTTGCTTATATAATTGATATAAATCATCGTTCTTACTTCCATAATCCCATATCAATTGTTCAAAGTTCTTTGACACTGCAGTTTCAGTTAAATTCATTGAACCTGTGAAACATTAATAAGTATTCTGTTCTTTATTTTCCATCAAATAAATTTTAGAATGGATCAAATTATCTTTAGTAAATCGCAATCTTAAAGAGCCGTCTAATATTCTTTTGGCGAACTCACTTTCCAAATTATTCTCAACATAATTTACCCACAAAACACGCTTATCCATTAACTCCTGCATTCTTTGCCCGATCGAATTATTACCATTATCTGATAATCCTAGAATTAGCTCTACATCTTGATAAAATGGTAATAAATTTTCTTCAATAAATTTTATAGATGAAACAAAACTTACTCCGTAAAAACAATTATTTTCTTCTTTCCTACTTAATTCCCAGAAATTTCCATCTGGATATAATTTATTTTTTCCTCTATCTATAATTTGTAATGTCATTCTGCTCACACCCTTTCTTTTCTTATTTAATCGTTTGATTATACACTAGACTCTTAATATAGCTTTCTTTGTCATTATAAACTTTTTTGTTTACTTTTTCATATTTAACTTCTTGTTATAATATAGATAGTTAAAAATTAATTTTGGTTCGTTATTTAAAAGGAGGAAGTTATATGACATATTTTTGGATTAAAACAATTGCTGGTATCCTAGTAGTAGCTATCATTTCTACATCATACTATTTAAAAACCGGACACACTTGGATTTTTATTGTTGCGATAATATCTGCCCTAATAGAAATTCCTTTATCTTATTATCAGGAAAAGAAGAAAAATAAATAGCCCAAAAGTTCAATAAACTCTCAGGCTGTTTATCAATAATTCCATTCCCAAAAAGCATTGCCGTTCGCTACAATAAACATCTCTAACCATTTTAGAAAAGTACATTTAAAACACTTATCCATTTCCATACCTGGATAAGTTAAATAATCTTTTTCTTGCTTATAGTGTCTAATATTGATACACATTTCACCATAATCACGGAAAAGTAGTATAGGAATTAAGTCTTTATCTATTGATTCTTGATATCTGTTTAGGATTTCCTGTCCAGAATAAATTTTACAAACAGGGCCGCCTAATTCCATACCTTGGAACTCATCTTCGAATAAATTTAATCCATTAGTATAACTTAGTAATTCAATTATTTCACCCGGTAAACTAAGTTCAATGAGTTTATTTTCTATGTCATTGGGAATCTTATCAAAGAAAGTTATTTTAAAATTAAATACTCCACCAAAATTAGTAACAGGATATTTTTTATTTCCGTTATCTGATATTTCTTTCAACATTAAAATAATATTTTCAGCAGTCATACTATCCTCTCTTTAATTTAAATGAACATATCTCTACCTATTGTATATAATAAATTTCAAAGTGTAAGGGTAGTCTATAGAAATAATTTCCACCCACAAACATTATATATAATGTACAAACACATAACATTACCACAATGTATAATGTTATGTGTTTTTTATACTATTTTTACACTTCGAAAATTTAATTGTGCTCGAGGTGTAAAGATAGTCTTTTTTATACAGACTATTTTTACACTCCGAATAGATTCTGTCCCTTTTCCTTGTATTTCCTTATATTCCAACTTCTTTTTTTATCTCTATTTAGACTATTCTTACACTTCGAAGTGGTCAATATGGCCATTTCGGAGTGGAAAAATATCTTATTCCCCTTTTTCTTTTATTTTAAAAGACTATTTTTACACTTCCAAAAATTTGTAGACTATTCTTACACTTCGAACATTATATTGTTGCAAAAAAGGCCTTAAATTGCGCGTGTAAGCCTTGACATATCAAGATTCTTCAATTTTAATAAAATTATCAATTATATACTAAAGTTCTCTTTTCTCACTGTTATTAGATTTCTTGTGATTCGCATAATTACAAGCTTTATCTATGTAAAAAGTGCATAAGACCAGGATTTGTTTATGTCGAGGTGTAAAAATAGTCTGTAATGAATATCTATTTTTTCGCTGTGTAAGAATGGTCTATAAATTCATTCAATTATATTGTAATTATTAATTCTATATGATTATAATAAACATAATGATAATTTATAGATGTTTCTATGATAATTCTTAGTTACATCTTGTATATTGTGAGGTGTTTGTATGTCTAAAGAACCTGTTGTCCAACAGGAAATTGTAACAGCCTTCCCTAATACCAAGGAAGTTCGTTACGATAATGAATTAAACCGTATTCCTATTGGGTTTATGAATGAAAGTGAACAGAATATTTTCTTCGCTATCCTAAGTCAGGTTAAAGAAACTAGTGAAAGAAAGACCAAATTATCTTTTACTCAAATTCGTGAATTAGCAAGTTTTCAGAAGACTTCAAACAAAGAGTTAATCAAGTCTCTTGATAATATGACAACAAAACTAGCCTCTTTAAATGTTCGAATCCATAACCAACAACAAATTATTAAGTTTACCCTATTCCCAACTTTTCAAATAGATGGGGATCAGCAGACTCTAACTGTTGCTGTTAACGAAGATTTTCGCTATATCGTTAATGATTTAGCCAAAGGATTCGTAACTAACTTTGACATTGAAGAATTTACTTCTATCAAATCTAAATATGCGAAAACAGCTTTTCGTTTAGCTAGAGAACACGAAAATGAAGTCTTTGATGTTGTATTAAAGGATTTTAAAGAACTTTTCTCTATTCCTAAATCTTATCGACCAACGGATATCAATAGATTAATTTTAACAAAAGTTAGTAAAATCCTACAGGAGTATTTTACTGTTTTTGAAATTACACCTGTACAAGATGAAAAAGGTAAAGCTCATCGAATCATAGCTTACCGTTTTAATATTGGAAAACGTATTTTAAGAAATCTTGACGAACCACGTCAAATTTCATTATTGGATGACTAAATAAAAAAGCCCCTTACCGACCAAAGTAAGGAGCCCAAAAACTGTATGTGACCAGCATACAGTAAAATCTCAGTCAAGTACCACCAAGACTAAGAACAAATAATTAATATCAAACTTACGATAGCTCTTTATAAAAGTTAATTAAGCACCACCAAAATTAACTTGAGTTTTTTGCACTCATTTTTCGCTATCTATGTTTCTAATTATAGCATTATTATGTCTTTTTTTCATCACTTTTAGTCTTGTGTGTACTTCAAATATTTTTTATGGAAGGAAGTTTACACAATGAAAAGTCTTACATCTCGTGCATTTTTACCAATAAACACTGATTTATTCAACAATCCTAAGTATCAAGAATTAAGTTGCGATGCTATGGTTTTATATTCACTATATTCTCAAAGAAAAGAAGTATCTGCTTTTCATTCTCAAACCGGTAATGACACTTTTACAGATTCAGAAGGTATTTTTATCTATTTTTCTAATGACGAAGCTTCAAAAATCCTTCGTATGTCTGTAAGAAAAATCTCTACTTTACGCTCTCAACTTATTGACTGTGGCCTAATAAGTGTTGTTCGTCATGGTCTTAAGAATTTTAAGATCTATGTAAATACACCAGAAACAACTCCGGCTGAAACAGATCTTGTTTTGCCTTGGGCCAATTTTGACTTTGAAAAGCCTATTAAATCCGTTCCTGCAAATTCTGCTAGTACGAAGTCGCAAAAATTGCCTATAAATCAATCTAACAATAATCAAACCAAATTATTATTATCAAGAGAATCAAATGAATCAGTACCACAAAATCAGAGTAATACTCCGGTTACACCTAAAAAATCCGAAAAAGATGGTTTAAATGATCTATCTTTAGATTCAATTATTACAAGACTTAAAGATACATTTAGTCTTCCTGTAGTTTCTAGATTGAAAGTATTAGCAAACAATTCATATACAAAATTAAAATGGTTTAGTGACACTATTTTTAAAGCTAAAAGTCAAGTAACAAAAAAATTATTATCTGATGCTAGATGGTTGTATAATCCTGCCAGTCAAGAAGCAACTCGTTTTGAATCCAATGATTTATTGAAAAGAGGCTTAGAGTCAGCGTTACTTCAAATTGCTGAAATAGTTTATAAGGGTAAAGAAAAAATACAGAATAAAGCTAAGTTCATTTACGTTTACTTGCGCAATTTTATGGCAAATGCAGTAAAACAATATTTGATAGATAACTATGAATTAACTGAAGATGATGAAATAGAATTAAACTTATTGTTGAGTTTCTAAAAAAAGAACCTGTAATAATACAGATTCTTACAAGTAGTTTTTAGATTAAATTAATCCAGCTTTTGACCATTAGAATTAATAACATTAGCGTACCATTTAGCTGAATCTTTGGCAAAACGCTGATAATCACCTGAACCATCTTCAGCTAAAGTAACATAAATTAAGCCATAGCGTTTGGAAATTTCGCCGGAACTAGCACTGATTAGATCTATGCAACCCCAACTTGTATATCCTAATACTTCAACCCCATCTTCAGTGACTGCGTCTTTCAATGCTTGGATGTGGTCGTGAAGATAATTAATTCTGTAAGTATCATTGACTTTATTTTTAGCTGATAAAGTATCTTTTGCACCAAGACTATTTTCTACAACGAATAATGGTTTTTGGTAACGATCGTAGAGTTCATTTAAAGTAATACGAAAACCAAGTGGATCTATTTGCCAGCCCCACTCACTTGTTTTTAAGTATGGATTCTTTAAAGAAGCAAATAGGTTTCCAGCTGTTTGATCTTGATCAGCCTTTCCAATAACACGGCTATTGTAGTAAGAAAACGATACAAAGTCTACTGTACCTTGCTTTAACATTGTTGGATCATCAGTATTTTTGGATAATTTAAAATGTATCTTTTCAAAATATTTTAGAGCATAGTTAGGATAAGCCCCACGAACTTGGACATCAGAGAAAAAGTAATTTTTACGTTGTTCAGTCAGACTGTTCCATGCGTCAATAGGATTGCAAGTGTTAGGATAAATACATCCTGCAGCTAACATACTACCTATTTGATTTGAAGAATCAATTTTATGACCTAATAGTACAGCTTTAGCACTTGCGATTAATTGGTGATGAGCGGCTTGATAACTAACATGGAGTTTATCTTCATGTTCCTTAAAAGTTAGACCTGCTGCTAAATAAGGAAGATGCAGAATCATATTAATTTCATTAAAAGTAAGCCAATAGTGTACCTTACCTTTAAAATGCGTAAATAAGGTTTCACATAGTCTCAGATAAAAGTCGATAAGTTTTCGGTTACGCCAAGAATCATACTTAACAATTAGATTATGTGGGACATCGAAGTGATTAATAGTAATTAAGGGTTCAATATCGTACTTCAAGCATTCATCAATTACTTGTTCGTAATACTTTAAGCCTGCCATATTTGGTTGTTCATCATCACCATTAGGGAATATACGACTCCAGCTGATTGAAAAACGATATACTTTAAAATTCATCTTTGCCATAAAAGCTATGTCTTCTTTAAAATGATGGTAACCATCGACAGCAGAACGTGCAGGAAATTTAGCTGTATCTGGTAATAATTTAGGGTCTAACTCCCCTCTTGCAACATCTAAACGTTGCGAACCACTAGGAATTAGATCAACATTAGAAAGTCCCTTCCTATCTTCTAAATATGCACCTTCGTATTGATTAGCGGAGGTTGCCCCGCCCCATAAAAAATTTTTCGGAAATTCTTTCATTGATGACACCTCATTAAACTAAAACTGATAATAATTTTTTTCCATTGTCACTAACAGTAACGACATCTTTATATTGAGCTGAATTAGTTATAACAACAGGTGTGATAACTGAATACCCTTCTTTTTTAATTTCTTCAAGATCAAAATTCAATAATTTTTGTCCTACTGTAACCTTATCCCCTTTTTTTACTAAGGGTTTAAAGTGTTTTCCTTCTAGATTAACAGTATCCATGCCAACATGAATTAAAATTTCGACGCCTGAATCAGAAGTTATCCCGATTGCATGGCCTGTTGGAAAGAAAGTTGTAATTGTTCCATTGACAGGTGAAATTACTTCTCCTTTAGTTTGTTCGATAGCAATTCCTTTTCCAATATATCCTTTAGAAAAAACTTCATCTTTTACTTCTGATAGAGGCAAAACTTTTCCTTCTAGTGGAGTTTGAATTAATTCTTGACTAACATTTTTTTCTTCATCATTTTGACCAGTTTCAACTTTATCTTTAGAAGAATCTTCTTTCCAAAAAATCATAGTAGCGATGAAACCTAAAACAAATGACAATACAATTCCAATTAAAGCGATGTAAACATTATTCATACTATGTGTTTTAGGATCGATCATACCTGGTAGTTCGAAGAATCCCATTCCACCCATAGCAAATTTACGTAGATTAAAGAAACCGTAGAATCCCCTAACGATTGCTGAAACTATACAGCTAATTAGTAAAGGTTTCTTCTTAGGAATTAAAACACCATAAACTGCTGGTTCAGTAATACCTAGTAAACTTGAGATTGTTGCAGGTATAGCAACTTTTCTAAAGGATTTATCCTTGTTTTTCAATAACATAGCAATTAAAACTGTAGAAGTAACGAAAGTTGTACAGTAATATGGCATCATAACATTGTCAAAACCATTTGTGACAATGTTATTAAAGTAAATAGGAATAATTCCCCAGTGTAAACCGAACACGACTAAAACTTGCCAAAAACCAGCTACTAAAGATCCTGCTACTAGTGGAGAAAAGTTTCTAACAGCTAAGATAGCAGAACCAACTAAGTTAGAACCGAAAGTAGCTAAAGGTCCAATTACTAAGAAACCTAAAGTTTATGGATATGGTCACTAAGAGCAATAACTTTTGAGTCACTAACTTTGGTATTAAAGATATCTTCGGCATAATTTAAAATCTGGGTGGCAACCCTAATATCTTCTAAAGAAATATTGGATAATAATTGTGAGACTGAAGATTCCTCATTATCTGATGAACTAAGAGAAAAACGTTTTTCAATTAAATTTTCATCGATATTATTTCCAGGTCGTTGTTTGAAACCTAATCCTCTACCCATCAAAATAATTTCTTGATTATTTTGATCGAGAGTAATGACAATATTATTATTAATAACTTTAAAAATTTTCATGGTATCCTCCTTTCTGAATAGTAATAAAAAAACCAATATACATCTTTGTAGAGACTACAACAAAAAAGATGTATATTGGTTTAGCTTACCCAAGCGCAATAACTATCCAAACTTATACAAGAAGAATATAACATAAGGCAACAAAATTAGCAACCGTTTTCTTTTTTAACATATAACATTTATTAAATACATTATATATAATATAAATACATAAAACATTAATATAACAAATTAACATTATATTAATATATAATGTATTAACGCAATGTTATAATTAAACAAAAAGAATTAACACATTGTAGGAGATTGTGGTAAACTAACTATAGATAATGTACAAATGTACAAATGTGCAAATGTATAAATGTGTAAATGTAGAAAGGTAGGTTAAAAAATGACTGCCACAGTATTATCATTTTTAAATTTTAAAGGTGGCGTTGGAAAAACTAGCGCTACTGCATTAGTAAGTTACAACTTAGCAAAAATGGGTAAAAAGTGTCTAGTTATAGACTTTGACCCTCAGGCTAATATTACTGCCCTATTTTTAAAAACTAAGTATCAAAATAAAGATAAAGTTGCAACTATTGAATCATCATTAATGACCGCTTTGAATAGAGAAGAAAGTTTAGATTCAATAACGATTGAAATTGAAGACAACTTATACCTTATTCCAAACGCTGTTGACTTTAGTATGTATAGTCGTTTTTTGGAAAGAAACTTTATGGATGAAAAAGAACGTATTGGTTTCTTCAAAAAGAAAGTTGATTCATTACGTGATAAATACGACTTTATCTTCATAGATGTTCCACCAACAATTTCATTACCAAACGATACAGCTTTCTATGCATGTGATCAAATTATTGTAGTTCTTCAAACTCAAGAACGTTCGTTGCAAGGTGCAGAAGTTTTGATTGAGTATTTACAAAATAGTATTGTTGATGCATATGATTCTAAAGTTGATATTTTAGGAATTTTGCCTTTCTTATCAAAAAGAAGTGCTAGCGTAGATAAAGAAATTTTGGACGCTGCTTCAGAAGAATTTGGTGATGAAAATATCTTTAATGCAAAAATTATGCAAATGGAACGTGTTAAGAGAATGGATATGACAGGAATTACCGATAATCCAAGTGATTCGTGGGATAAGAAAACACATGCAGCTTTCAAGGGAGTTGCTAATGAAATTTTAGAAAGGTTAGGTGAAGAATAATGGCTGGTGGATTACTTAATCATTCTAAAAAAAGTGGACAAAATAAATTAGTTCATAGTGGACCAGTAAAAGTTGAAAATCAGGTTGAACGTGGCGATGTAGTTACTGATGAAAATACAGTAACCTTTCCTGCTAATGTTCGTGTAGATAATCATATTAGAAATCAAATAACAGCTTTAAATAATATAGGGATTGGATCAACCCAAAAAGAAGTTGTAGGGAATCTGTTGAGTGAAAGAATTGAAAAGTTAAGCGATAGTGACAGGCAAAGATTTAATCGCATCTTGAATATTTTGGAACAAAAAGATTATCTTACATCACTAAGTAAAAAGTAATGGTGAAACAGAGGATAGTTTGATACTATCCTCTGTTTTTGTATATAGTGTTAAATGTAAATAGATTATATATAATGAATAATGTATTTATATAATGTTAATAGGATAATATTATGTAGACAACATTTATATAAAGTGTATAATAAAGAAAATTATTAATATGTGGCGTTAAAAGATAATCTTGAATGGAGGGAAAGTAACGATGAAAAATGTATGGCTGATATTAAAGTTAATAAGGTATTTGCTAGTGGGTATAATTTGTCTAACTCTAATATTTATTTATAAAGAGGATATTACTTTTCACCCGACGAAGTATACATTTGAAATGCAACATATGTATTTTTTTATTACCACAGCTATTCTCCCATTCTTTAGATTGAAACACCAAAGTTGGTTTATATCCGATGGTGAACCAGTAGTTTCTTATAAGCAGAAAGCGTTAGATTTACATCATCAGGATCTTGCGCAAAATCATAAAGATAGAAAATGGACATCAAATGGAGTCTACACAAATCCATACGAATATACGAGTGTAGATACAATGTCGCATGATAATATGTCGGAATGGCTATATAGTGTAGCTAAAAGTGTGATTATGAGTATATTATTTATTTTTTTTGGACCAATTTTTATCGCAATAGGGATATATGTTAAATATAAAAGTTAAATACATATGTTAAATGTTAATGTATAATGTTATAAACATTATGCATTAACATTAACACAAAATAAGAGTTAGAAAAAAGGGCTAGGAAAATCTTTTTCCTAGCCCTTTTCTTATTATATATATTTAATCAAGGATATTTGAAATAGCAGCATTTACATGATCTCTTTCACGTTCAATCATAGCAACACGACTTTCGATAACTTTAGTATCCATGATAATTTCACGTGTTAAACCTGGAGTATTAAGTTTAGGTTCAAAGAACTTTTTGAATTCAACTAATCGTGATTCGGTATGCAATGCACGTGCAGTAACTGTGATATAAGATGTAAATTCCATATCACCACCAACTGTATCTTCAAGCCATTGCCATTCGTTGCGAATCCAATCCCAAGCTGCTTGTTCGCCTAGATTGTTTGAAAGAGTTCTGAAGTACCAAGTGCGCAAATCTTGAGGCTTGATGGTATCTGCATCTTCGAAATAAGATACAATTTGTTGAATTTGGTCAGCATTTTTTGTTGAAGTTAATGCGAACAAGATGTCTTGCTTATATGAACTATCACTAGTTTTACGATAATCTTCTAGTAAGGATTCAAATAATTGGGAAGAGTTATAATTTTTAACTTCATTTTGTAATACAAGAGCACGAATATCAGAAGACAAACTTAATAATTTATCTTGATTTTGAGTAAAGATTTCATGTGCTTCAGATTCTGCAGAAGGATTTTCAGCATATAAAGCAGCGTTCAAAACAAGTGGACGAACTAGTTGATCGTCATTGCTATCAGTATCCTTTGGTAACCAAGATAATCGTTGAACTTGGTCAGCACTTAAAGTATTAACAAATTTCTTTAAGTTTGTTTCATCAGTGGAATATGGAGTAACAAAGAATTTCAAATTATTAACAATGCTATATAAAGTTTCATTAACAATAGCTGAATCACTATTTGAAAATTCTTTTAATAATGGAATAACCTTGGAATAAGAAGTTAAACCACTATCAGCAAGGAGACGTAAATCTTGCAATAATTGTAATTTATCAATATGTGTTAGATTTTGCGAGTTAACTAAAATATCTTCTAATAGTTCAGGAGAGTAATTAACTACAACATGAGAAGTATTTCCCACATTAAAGCGTAGAGGTTTGTCAGCTGCTTTTCTCAATTCTTGATAGTCACCTAAGTCTAATTCTTTCTGTGTAAGTAACTTAGGAGCTTGAGCAAAGTCTGCATGTAGAGGAACTTGCCATAAACGATCTACTTCTTTACCTTCACCAATGAAGAATTGATTTTGTTCAACTACTAAATGACCATTTTTAACATTGACATTAAGGACTGGATAACCAGGTTGTTCTAGCCATGAGTTCATAATAGAGCCAATATCAAGATTTGAAGCTTCACCAAGTGCTTTCCATAAGTCAGAACCAACTGCATTATTGTATTTATGTGACTTAAAGTAAGCTTTTAGTCCAGAACGTAAAGCTTCATCGCCAATTAAAGCACGAACCATTACTAATAAACGAGAACCTTTTGCATAAACAATAGCTGGATCAAATAGAGAATCGATTTCAGCAGGATCCTTAACTTCAACGTGAACGGATTGAACGCCATCAGTTGCATCGCGTTGTAGAGCTTGAGGTGCTTCAGATGTTTGGAATAATTCCCAGATATTCCAGTCAGGTTGTAGTGCATCGATAGCAACATATTCCATCATATTGGCGAAACTTTCATTTAACCATAGATCGTCCCACCATTTCATAGTTACTAAATCACCGAACCATTGATGAGCAAGTTCATGAGCAATAACAGTTGCAACAATACGCTTTGTATCTAAAGATGTGTTATCAGGATTTAATAATAGATAAGCTTCACGATAAGTTACCAAGCCCCAATTTTCCATGGCTCCGGCTGAAAAGTCAGGTAAGGCTAGTTGCCAGGAGTGAGGGAGTGGATATGGAGTTTGATAATAATCTTCGTAAAATTCAATTGAACGTTTAGCAATATCTAAAGCAAAATCTAGTTCTTTTTTGGCATGAGCTTTAGTTGAAAATACACCGATTTTAACACCAGATTTAGTTTCAGTAAGTTTGCTTTGTAGTTCACCAAAGGCAAAGGCTACAAGGTAAGTTGACATTCTCACAGTAGTGTCAAAGTAATGAACACCATTTTCTGTCTTAACTTCTGGCATGTTGCTAAGGACAGTTTCACCTTCATGCTCGTCAAACTTTATAGCAAGATCGAAAGTAGCTTTAGCAACTGGTTCGTCAATAGAAGGAAATGCTTGACGCGCAAATGTAGTTTCAAATTGCGTACCGATAAGTTGTTTTTTTACACCATCAACTTCATAGTAAGAAGGATAGATTCCCATCATAGAATCAGTAAGCTTAGCAGAATATGATACTTCTAAATCAAGATCTCCAGTATTAGGAACATTAAAAGAGACAGTTTCAGAATTATCATCGAATTTAAAATCGGTAGAATTACCATTAACCTTTACATCAAGAATATTGAGGAATTTTTGATGTAAAGCAATTTCTTTTTGAGAAGCATTCCCAGAAATCTTAGTAACTCCCGTAAATGTTTTCTTTTCACGATTGATATCTAGATAAATTTGATAATGCTTTGATTGGAATAAATCATACAAATGTGATACTTGTCCCATTGTTTGACCACCTTTCATTTATTAGATAAGTTAATCATACGCTTTTAAATGAGAAAAATCTATTAATACAATTAAAAAAACATATAATGTTAATATATTGTACATTTAGCATTATACATAATATATAATGTATAAACATTATGAATTTGACATTATATATATGTATTAACACAAAGTAGCTAATATAGTGATTTGTAAATTTTTAAAATTTTGCTTAAAATATAATAGCCAATTAATATTTATACAAGGTGATTTATATGGGAATTTATGTTTTTGGAATGCTTTCAACTTTGATAATAGAAGTAATCACATTATCTTATTCGAGTAAAGTGAAGTTTGATTTTTTGCATATAGTAGTATTTATTTTGTTAATGGTTATTTGTATACCGATTAAAATTAGCAATTTAATTATGATTATTGGAGGAGTATTAATTACCTATCATCAAGATAATGGAAGAGACAGTTGGTTAAGATACATAATTTTTGTGATGTATTCGTTTGTCACGACATGGATTTTACAAGTAGTTCTGAATTTTTATGGAAGTAGGATGTATAATTGGTTCAATTATGATAATTTTTTAGGAACTTTGGTTTGTCAAAGTATAATTTTTTTAATGCAGATAGGAATTATCTATTGGTTTAAAGATAGTTTGGAAATTTTATCAATGTCGGATTCAAGTAAAAAGAGAAAAATGGAATTAGTGGCTATTGCATTTTTAGTAATCTATTTAATTTATGGATCAACATTTAATGATAATTACAATAGTTGGTGGATAAGCGTTTATGTGATAGGATTGATTTTATTTTGGGGATATATAAGAGTGATTGCCTTATTGGAAACTAAACGAGAACTTGATGAACTAAAAGATTTTGAATTACAGAATATTGAAAATTATGCGAACAAGATTGAAGAAATGTATCAAGGTCTTAGAAGATTCAGACATGATTATTTGAATATTTTACTTAGTATGGATCAAGCAATAAAAAGTGGAAATTTAGAGTTGATAGAAGAAACATATACTAAAATTATGGGACCAAGTAAAGAAAAGATTAACGCAGCTTACTATGATTTGGGTAAACTGAAACATGTAAAAACTTCAGCAATTAAAAGTATTCTTTATAATAAATTTAGTTATGCAGCTCGTGAAGGAATTGAATTGGAAATTGAAATAAATGATGATGTTACGGTTCAATACACAAGATTGCTAGATGCGGTTAGAATACTATCTATATTGTTGGATAATGCAATTGAAACGGCGTTGGAAAGTAAGGAACCACGATTATTAGTGGCATATATTAAAGATGCTGATATTGAAAGAGTAATTATTGAGAATAGTACTAAAGTAGAAAGAGTAGAGATAGCCCCACTGTTCAAAGAAAATTATACAACTAAGAGTGGAAATAGAGGGCAAGGATTAGCGACTGTTAAGAGGTTGATCGGTCATTATCCCAATGTATCCTTGAAAACAAGTAGTCGTGACTATACATTTACTCAGGAGTTAGTTTTAAATAAGGAAGAAAAAAGATGAAAATATTTATTTTAGAGGATGATTCACTTCAAATTCTACGTTTAAAGTTGATTTTAGAGAGTATTCAACCAAACTTAGTGATTCAAACTTTTAAAGAATCAGATAAATTATTGCAACATATTACCCAGCCAGACGAAAACAATATTTATTTGCTGGATATTGAATTAAAAAATTCTAGGTATGGTGGTTTTGAAGTTTCTCAAAGAATTAGAGAAATTGATAATTTAGGTACAATTATTTTTATTACTACACATTCAGAATTTATGAGAAAAACATATGAGTACAGAGTAGCGGCGTTAGACTTTATTGATAAAATTCAAACAAATGATAAAATTCAAACAAATGATGAAATTAAACAGAGTTTGGTTACAGATTTTCAATTGATAAAAGAAAGACAAAACTTAAATGAAGAAACTGAATTTATTGAATTAGAAAGTAATTCTGAAATTTTTAGAATACCAGTATCTGATATATATTTTTTTGAAACAATTACTGACTTAACAAAGAGGAAACTTTCAGTTTATACAAAATCTCAACATTTTGTAGTTAAAGGAAATTTAAAAAGCATAGAAACTAAGAGCGATAGTTTTATGAGAGTGCATAGATCATTTGTCACAAATGTAAATAATATCAAGAGATTTGATAGTAAGGAAAAGAAACTATATTTCAGTGAAAAGACCTATTGTTTAGTTTCTCGAAAAAATGTAGTTCCATTAAAAAATATACTTAAAGAAGGATTTGTGGAAATGTAAAAAATTACCGTTTGGTGTAAATTTAATACCATTCAGTGCAAATTTCTAAAAAATCATAATATTTTGGCTATACTAACAACAGTTTTTAAGGAAAGGAGGATATGTTTTTATAATGAAGGTTATGCGGAAAATTGTTGTTGGTTTAGTATTTTTATTAGGTTTTGTAATTAATTTTCATTTTGGAAATAGCAATGTTTCGGCTGATAACATTGATCGTTATATCGCTTATGTGGGGCAATCACAGGATTCATACGGAATGCCAATTTATGTACAAAATTTAAGTACAGGAAAAGTTGATGTTGCTTATTGTATAAATGAATCAAAGAAATTACCTTACTCAGCAGTATATAACAGATTTGATGCAACGCCGGAACGATTGATGGCATTAGATAATCCACTGGTAGATAGGGAGCAGTTACCAGATATTATTAAAAGAATCATATACAATGGTTATCCATTGAATGCTACTAAGTTGCAAGGAAAACTATCCGACGGTGCTTTCAGAAGACTTACTCAACTTGCAATTTGGCATTATAGTGATTCATATAATGTAAATGAAAATGAATTAACACAAGAAGAAAGAATGGTATATAACGAATTGATACAAAGCGTCAATCCAGTACCAGTAAATCTAAACTTAAATATATATGTAAAAGATGACAGTACATATCAAGACTTGCTAGGGACAAGTTTTGGTCAATTACCTGAACACCCACAATTTAGTTCAAGTAGTTCGGTTTCTAGTAGCGTACCCCAGACTGAAACTTCAACTGTTAGCTCAAGTAGCTCTAGCTTAAGTAGTTCAAGCTCAGTAACAAAAGCTGAAAGTACTTCATCCAGTTCAAGTAGCTCAAGTGAACAACAAGAATCAAGTTCCTCGTCTAGTATTCCAAGTTCAAGTAGCTCGAGTTCTGTGGAAAGTTCTAATGTAAGTTCAACTTCCAGTGTAAGTAGTAGCTCAAGTAGTGAGCAACCCTCCAAAGTCTCAAGTGAACAAAGCAGCTCATCTTCTTCAGAAATTAGTAGTGTACCATCTGTTGCGACATCTACAAGTAGTTCGAATTCTACTAATAATGAAAAGGTGATTCCTGTTGAAACAAGTTCAAGTTCATCAAAGAAAGAATTAGTAAGTAAGAAAGTTAATTCATCAGTCAAAGTAGATAAGAAAAAAGATTTACCGCAGACAGGTGAGAAGCATAATGAAGTCTTATGGCTAAGCATACTAGGGTGTATAGTTCTTGCTGGTTCGCTTTGGATATTTGAAAGAAAATACAAATAAAGCTAATAGTTTCAAAAAAAGAAAATATATAATTTATTTATCCTGAATTAATACGTTTATCGTAAATATAGTAGAAATAGGCACTTTTCGTGAGTGCCTATTTTTGCTTTGAATATGCAATGGTTAAAATCCAATATAATTTGTTTTGCACTATAATTGCATAATTAGAATTTACGTTCTATCAGAGTTCTATTTAAACCAGTCGATTTGAGAGGAGGGGTGCAAAAATTTTAATTTCATTAATGAGCAATCAAAAAAACTAAAAACTACAAGGAAATAATACAGCTGAACTTAATAGAAGGTTTAATATCTTAAGTATTAAGACAGCTAAGGTAGATGATATAATAAAATTAGAAGATGCCGAAGAGTACTTGAATTATTATTAAAGGGTGATTGCTATGATAGATGAAGATAGGAAGTTAATGGAGCTTCTTGAAGAACTTAGTGTTACGTATAAAGAATATGAAAATAAGTTTGGAAAAGGAAGTTTAGATTATTGGCTAGGAGGACATGACCCCGTTTACCCTGATGTTAGGTCAATATCAAAAGAGATTTTCAAAATTCGTAAAGCTATCAAGAATAATAAGAAATTGCCAACGGTAGATGCTAAACTATGGAATAAGTTCAGATTCTAAAGAAAAATAGCTTGCATTTTTAGATTTTATGAAACGGGAGTGTTTAATTATGTTTGAAAATAAACAAAGATCAATATGGATGGATATTAATGATACAGATTGCTTGTCCCCTGAAGAGGAAAAGAATTGCTGAGAGGAAGAAAAGTGACCCTGAATTACGTAAGAGGTTAAAAGAATTTGATGACTATATGAAAGAGAATTATTTAAAGTAAAGCATTCATCATAAAAATTGTGTGTGTTTTTATTGTGGATGGAATTATGGATAACGAAAAATTTGTAGAATTATGCAAAAAAAGTGATTAAATATGCTAATGATCATTTGGATAAAATAGATGGTCCATATGTGTCAGTAACTTGGTCTTACGTTACACAAAATATCTAAATTTAGAATATTAGATTTTAGAGGTGGAGATAGTCAAGAATTTTTTCTGTATCCAATGATACTATTGCAAATATGAACGGAATGAAAGTAGTCCATGCCCAAGGAAAATCAACTATGACAGTAGGTAAAAGGATTATTAAACAAGCAGAAAACGGAAAAGAGTATCTTCTTTCGGTTGGTCAACATGCTGCCATCATTAGAAGAACAAATGATGGTAAATTACAGTATTTAGAATTACAGGCACCAAGTGATCATATAATTGGTGGATGGCAAGAGTTTGAAGAACACCTTGGTATAAACATTAAGAGATAGATTTGGGTGTACAAAGAAATCATATAGTGGTCTAGAAAAAACTGAAGTAATGTTTGATCTTGAAAATTGTGATTTAAATACCAATGAATTTAAGTCATTATTAGGTTATCTTAATACTTCCGTGAATGAACAGCAGAAGGGGATAGGAGGAGATATCAAATGACATGGTACAAAAATAATAAAGGTGATAAAATTTGGTGGTTAGATAATGGGCCAAGAGTTAAAGGTAAAAGAATTTTTTCTTTTGACAAGGAAAAACAATTTAATTTATTTAGAGATTATCCACAAGCTTTAACAGACGAGGAAAAAGAAATTTTTGATAACGAAAATCCATATTGGGCTAATTTTTTTAAAGGAAAACCAATAGTATAGTAAGTAATAGTGATGACAGTTAATTCTGTCTTTTTTTGTATCTAAATAAGGAGAAAAAATAATGAGTGATTACAAATCAAGAATGAAACAAGAATATTTAGAACTAACAACTAGAATCAGTAAGTTACGTCGAATGATTGTAATGTCAAAAGCAGATAAGTTAGAATCTAAATTAAGTTGTAAGATTGAATTGTTAGAAGAGCAATTAGAAGCAATGGAAAAATATGCTTTGATATTAGAAACCAGAGCTATTATTGAAGAAATTGAATTAATGGAAGAAGAGCTTTAGATGAAGCTCTTTTTTTCTGCCTTTTTCCTGCTTGCAGGCGTTAAAGAACAACTGAGTACTCTTTCAAGGCTCTAACTGCAAGAAAAAAGGAGTTTTTGTGATGGATAATGAAAATCAAGAAGTAGAAAACGAAGACAATACCGGTAAAGTTGCTAACACAGTTGAAAAACTTCAAAAACGTTTAGGTAAATTAACTGGTGATAAGCACGACTTGGAAGAAGAATAAGGTTAAAAAAGAGAAAAGGTGTTAAAGAAAAGGCTTACACAATGATACAAGAGCGTGACATTGAATTTTATGTTGACCGTCGAGATGCTGGTGAAACTAATCAAGAATTATATAATTTATTCCTACGAATGTTTGAGATATGCGATTCTCAAGCTTTTTTTGTAAAAAAATACCGATTAGAACTTCGTAAACTAATCGGTATAAGTTAAATATTAGAATGTAGCAGTATCTGGATTAGTTGCTAAATGAGTAACTCCACGTAATCCATCTAATTTCTTCATTTCATCATCAGTCAATTCAAAATCAAAAATATCAGTATTAGATTTAATATATTCAGCATGAACAGATTTTGGAAGTGGGAGGAAACCATGTTGCAACGACCAGCGAAGTAAAACTTGAGGTACACTATGATTGTGAGCTGCAGCAACTTCAGCAACTAATTCATTACGCAACAAATCACCAGTACCTAAAGGACTATAAGCTTCATTTAAAATATCGTGTTCCTTATTAGCAGCTAGTACATCTGGTTGAAGATCACTAGGATTTAAGTAGTTTTGGTTAACTGCAGGAACGATATTAGCAGTCTTCAATAATTCATCTAAATGATGCTTGCGGAAATTAGAAATACCAATTGCACGAATTTTACCAGCTTTAACGGCTTCTTCCATAGCTTGCCAGCTTTCAGCATTTAATTCAGCCCAATGTTCGCGTACTGATACTGGGTTTGGCCAATGAATTAAGTATAGATCTAAATAATCAGTATCTAGCTTTTGTAAACTTAAATCGATGGCTTTTTTAGTAGCTTCATAACCATGAGAATCGTTCCAAAGTTTAGTTGTCAAGAAAATATCATGACGGTTAACACCACTTTCTTTGATACCTTGACCAACACTAACTTCATTACCATAAGCTGCAGCTGTGTCAATATGACGATAACCAACTTCAAGTGCTGTTTTTACGGATTCACGAGCAACGTCACCATCTGGAGTTTGCCATGTACCGAAACCGACAACAGGGATTTCTACACCGTTATTTAATTTATATGTGTCTGTTAATGCCATTGTAATACCTCCACAAATAATTAATTCATGTTTATTATAAATCTTACTAATAGTAAGTAGCAAATGATATGACTTGGAGAAAAAGAAAAACATCTTGACTGTAGTGTTCTACAACCGAGATGTTTATTTTCAATCATTTTTAACTATGTTATTTCCTACATATAATAGGAAGAGATTATAAAATAATTGCACCTAAAATACCAGAGATAATACTCATTACTACTACGGCACAGAACATGTAACTAACGCTCTTCCATGAAAATGCTGGTTTAATGAGTGATAATGATACAATACTCAAAGCGGGTAGGGCAATGATTAAAGTACCTACAAAAACTGGAGCAAGACCAAGAGCTAGTAAAGTTTGGATAATTGGAATTTCACCAGCAGTTGGAATAACAAATAAAGTACCTAAAATAGCTAAACCAATAACTCCTAAAATAGGATTATTACTTAGATTTGCAACAGCAGGGAAAATCAAACCTTGGAAACATCCCAAAATAAATACTATAACAACGTAAGCAGGGATACTTTCAAGCATTAATTTACCGAGAGCTTCGAGCCAGCGTATGAATAGTGATTTATCATCATATTCTATCGGATCAAACATTTTATTGTCAGGAACATTAACCATTTTTTCTTTAGCAACTTTGCTAATGAACCAAGAAACCAATAGAACAACAATAATACCCATAATTAAACGGAAAATAGTATAATTCCAGCCTAAGACAAATCCCATAAATATTAAAGTAGCGGGATTTAGTAATGGGTTAGCTAAAAAGAATGAAACAACACTCCTAGTGGAGGCCTTTGAACGTTTTAAACCGACAGCAACGGGAGCAGTACAACATGTACACATCATTGTAGGAACACCCATTAGCATAGCCCAAAAAGAATTACTAAATTTATCTCCACCCATGTATTTTCTAATAGTGCGAACTGGTAGCAAAACCTGGACGAGAGAACCAACTAATAAAGCAACGATAAATGCTTTGTAAATAGCTAAAAAATAAGCTTTAGTAAAGTTCCAGCCTAGTGAAAGTGAAAACCAAGGTAACGCTTTCCCTAGATGGCCGTTACCGACAATCGCATTACCTATGTTATGTGTGCTTGCTGCAACAAATGATTTTTGAAAATATGGAACCCATTTTGCATAAAGTAAGCCAAGAACTAAAACTACAATAAAGAGTAAACTGAACAAAACTTGTCTACTATGGTGAGTCTTAGAATCTAATTGATGTTGCATAAAAAAACTCCTTCTTCCTGCTTACAAATTGTAAATTAATTATTTCAAAATAATTATATCACAATAATTTTAAAATTGTTCAATAAATAACAAATACATCAGCAAAAATTGTTTTATTAAATTCTTAAAATAAAATTAAAAATATCTATCTATTAGCATAACTTAAATGATGAAAAGGTATAATTTGGAACATTAGAAGTGACGAACAAGTTATACCAAAGAAAATAGAAATAAGCGCTATCCATCCTTGGATAGAGAACATAGCAGTGTATACCAATCCATTTGATACTAGACAACCTTTGGCTAAGCCAGCACCAAATCCCATCAAAATACCACCAATAAATGCCTTAAATAAAGTTTTTCCATCGCTACCTTGTAATTTGAATTCACCGTTTCCTAATGAACAAACAAAAGATCCTAATACAATTCCAACGGTAAAGTACATTCCCCAAGAAATTGACATTCCATTTGAAGTTAGAAAAGTTAGCCACGAAGAGAGAGGGCCAGTAATTGAAAAGCCACCATAATCATGTGCTAAATAGTTTGATAGAAAAGCAAATCCCGCAACGATACCAATAATAACTGCTGCCCAGAGAG